>Ga0222715_10001354_pt1 | contig 23560 bp, 19 predicted proteins | sample C33_9DmetaG_FD_165056 | JGI IMG/M metagenome (GOLD analysis project Ga0222715, IMG submission 165056) | Estuarine water microbial communities from San Francisco Bay, California, United States - C33_9D | ecosystem: Environmental > Aquatic > Marine > Unclassified | place: USA: California...
AGTGTCCAGAAATCATGCATCACCGCATTGATCACAAGGGTAAGCCCTGCGAGCAAAAATGCAGTGGCTTTAGTTCGGTAGCCAAAAATCATAGTAATCCCGCCGCCGGTCTGAATGATGATCGTCAAAATCAGAAAGAAGGGGATAAAGGTCATCCCATGACTGGCCATGTAATCGGCCGTGCCTTGGTAATTGAATATTTTCATCAGGCCGCCGGGCAAAAGGAAGTAGAGACCGAGCATAACGCGGCCGGTGGTCTCACAGAGCGCCTGGAAAGGTGGTTGATTAGCAGTAGTCATTGTGTTCTCTCATTTTCGTCTATTGTTTATCGGCGTCTTTGCTGGCTTTCGCTTTTCCTATAACCGACTACCACCAAGGATAGAATCCAGGCATGTCTGTCGACGCATTGTCGGTGTAATTTGCTGCGCGTTTTTCAAGGAAAGCCGCCACGCCTTCTTTCCCGCTGGTCTGACTCGCGTAGAAGATCGCGAGTGAGTCGACGCGATGCGCTTCGATTGGATGCGGCGCCGCTGCATTGCGGTACATCATCTGACGACTCAGCGCGATCGCCACGGGGCTGTGCTGAGTAATGCGTTTGGCAATGGTATAGGCGCGCTCAAGCAGAGTCTCACTGGTTTCGACATGATTCGCGAAGCCGCGCGCTTGCAGTTCTTCGGCCTCGATTAAATCGCCGCTATACACCCACTCCAGCGCAGTACCCATATTGACGATGCGCGGCAGGAACCACGATGAGCAGGCTTCGGGCGTGATGCCGATTTTGTTAAAGACAAAACCGACCTTCGTGCGCTCGCAGACAACGCGTATGTCCATCGCACAGGTCATTGTCGCGCCGATGCCGACCGCCGCGCCGTTAATCGCTGCGATGATCGGTTTTTTGCAGTCGTAAATCGCGAGTACGACCTGACCGCCGGTATCGCGAACGCCTTCTTGGATCTCAGGATCGTCGAGCCTTTGGCGCATGTCCTCCATTGTGGGCTCGAGCGTCTCGTCGAGGCCGAAGACGTTGCCGGCCCGCGAGAGATCCATGCCGGCGCAGAATGCGCGTCCAGCGCCGGTAACAACCAAGGCGCGGACGCTGTCATCCTCGCTTGCGGCATTGAACGCAGCGATCAGTTCGTTGGCCATCTCTACCGTAAAGGAATTCATCTGCTCGGGGCGATTGAGGGTGAGGGTCAGTATGCCGGCATCGACTTCCCAGAGTAGTGTGTTGAACTTCATGATTGCGTCCTATGTTCGTCAGTGTGAATCGAGTGAGTTTTCGAGTAATGCTAATTTTAATTAGCGAGCCGCCTGCTCGTTAAATTGCCCCTGACTGCTGAAGGGCTAAGATTTCATCGGGGGCAAATCCCCAGTCGTTGAGAATCTCTTCGCTATGCTCGCCGGCCATTGCCGCCGGTGCCTGCACGGTCGTTGGCGTGCGGCTGAAACGCGGCGCGGGAGCCGGCTGCGTGACGCCGTCGATTTCAACGAAGCTCTGCCGCGCCAGATTGTGAGGGTGCTGGGGCGCCTCTTGCAGGTCGAGTACGGGTGCAAAACAAACATCGGTGCCTTCAAGTAGCGCGCACCAATGATCGCGAGTCTGGGTAACGAAAAGTGCTTCGAGCTTGCCTCTGAGGCTCGCCCAGTGCTGTTTGTCGTTTTGCTTTGCGAACTCAGGGTCGTCGATCTCGCAGAGCTCGAGGAGCAGCGCGTAAAACTGAGGTTCGATCGAGCCTATGCTAATAAATTTGCCGTCCGAGCAGGCGTAACTCCCATAGTAGTGTGCGCCGCCATCGAGACGGTTGTCCATGCGCTCCTTGGTCCACATGCCCATCGCCATCATGCCGTAGAACGGGCTGAGTAAGCTGGCTGTGCCATCGGTCATCGCAGCGTCAATCACCTGTCCTTGGCCTGAGGTGCTGCGTTCGACAAGCGCAGCGAGCACGCCCGCGAGAAGGTACATGGCGCCGCCGCCAAAATCACCGACAAGGTTGAGGGGCGGGGCAGGGGGGCGGTCACTGTAACCCATCGCGCCGAGCGCGCCGCCGATAGAAATATAGTTGATGTCATGGCCAGCGGCTGGCGCGAGCGGCCCGCTCTGCCCCCACCCGGTCATGCGGCCGAAGATGAGGCGCGGATTGCGCGCCAAGCAGGTGTCGGGCCCGAGTCCTAGGCGTTCCATCACGCCGGGCCTAAAACCCTCAATCACCACGTCTGCAGCGTCGATGAGCTGCTGCACGGCCGCAACGCCGTCCGGGTTTTTTAAGTCTACTGCGATCGAGCGTCGGCCTCGATTGAGAACATTGGCTCGGTGGCCACTGCCCTTGTGGGCGAGTCGGTCAACGCGAATCACCTCGGCCCCCATGTCTGACAGCATCATCGCGCAAAAGGGCCCCGGGCCAATACCTGCCATTTCAACTACTTTAATACCCGCCAGTGGTCCCATCATCGCTCCTGCGCCATGCGTCTTGTTATTGATTGCTTCTCTCTGCGTTATTGATCTGATAATAGGCCAAGCGCGAGGCAGTTTGATACCCCCAGCCCTGCGTTTATCGCCACAATTACGACGCTAGCTGACCAGCGCCCTTTGTGGTTCCCCTTTTCGCGGGGATGCACTATTCTTTTGAGCTAGACATCAATCAATGCAGAGTAAAAACTACTATGGATCTCCAAGATAAAACTGCCTTCATCACCGGCGGCGCGTCCGGCCTCGGCCTTGCGACTGCTCAAAACTTCATCGCCGCCGGCGCCAATGTCATGCTTTACGATCTGCGCGCTGATGCCCTCGAGGTAGCTGCAGCGAGTCTGGGTCCTAATGTAGCTTGGCATGCGGGCGATGTTGCCGATGAGGTGGGTGTTAGCGAGGCGATCGCCATTGCGAAAGAAAAGTTTGGCACTATTCACATCAACGTTAATGCAGCAGGTATCGGCGGTGCAGCGCGCACCGTAGGCAAAGACGGGCCCATGCCTCTGGCTAAATTTGAGCACATCGTTCGCGTTAACCTTGTGGGTACGTTCAATGTGCTGCGTCTCTGCGCAGAAGTTATGCAGGTAAACGAGCCGGTTACTGCCGACGGTGAGCGCGGCGTGATTGTGAATGTTGCCTCCGTCGCCGCGTTTGACGGCCAGACGGGTCAGGCAGGCTACGCCGCATCCAAAGGCGGCATCGTGTCTATGACTCTCCCCATTGCCCGCGACCTGTCTAAGCGCGGCGTGCGCATAATGACTATAGCTCCCGGCGTGTTCGAAACACCGATGATGGCAGGCGCGCCAGAGTCAGTTCGTGAACCGCTCATTGCGATTACACAATTCCCGAAGCGGTTAGGAAATCCTGCAGAGTTTGCACAAGAAGTCGCGCATATCGTCAACTGCGGTTACCTCAACGGTGAGACGATTCGCCTCGACTCGGGTATCCGGATGCCGGCTTAACGCGGACGATCAAGAACGCTACGAATGACAAATAAATAAAACGAGAGAGAAGGAAAAGATCATGGCAGATGCATACATTGTGGGCGCGGTGCGCACAGCAACCGGTAAAAAGAAAGGGCGCTTGAGCGCGATACATCCCATTGACCTCGGCGCCGCTGTGGTCGACGAACTCGTTGATCGCACGGGGATTCCCGTGGACGCGGTCGACGATGTGATCTTTGGCGTGGTCATGCAAATCGGTGCGCAGGCGAGCAATCTCGGTCGCAATGTCTCCATGGCATCCAAGCTCGATCTCGCCGTGCCGGGCACGACTGTCGATCGGCAGTGCGGATCTTCGTTGCAGGCGATTCAGTTTGGCGCTCAGGCAGTGATGTCAGGCACTCAGGACGTTATTATTTCTGGCGGTGTCGAAGCCATGAGCACCGTCGAGATTGGCTCTAACGTACGCGATGGTCTCGCCAATGGGCGTGGCATTCCTAAGGGTGAGCGACTCGAGCTTCAATACCCAGGCATTCAGTTTAGCCAGTTCGATGGCGCTGAGCTGCTGGCGGAAAAATACGACATAAGTCGCGACGAGCTGGATGCCTTCGCGCTTTCCAGTCACCAGCGTGCGTGGGAAGCTACGCAGAAAGGCTATTTCGAAAAGGAAATAGTCCCGCTCAATATCACGCTCGAAGACGGCACGGCGGATGTGCACACGATTGACGAAGGAATTCGTCCAGAAGCCTCGCTCGAAGGCCTTCAAGGATTGAATACTCTTCGAGAGGGAGGCGTTATTACTGCCGGCAGCGCGAGTCAGATCAGCGACGGCGCCGCGGCGATTATGATCGCAAATGAAGACGCGGTTAAAAAGCACGGCTTGCAGGTGCGCGCAAAGATTCATTCACTTGCCGTTGTTGGCTCCGACCCAGTGATCATGCTCGAAGGGCCTATTCCAGCGACGATTAAAGTGCTCGAAAAAGCCGGCCTCTCGATCGACGATATCGATCTTTATGAGGTAAACGAAGCCTTCGGTTCTGTCCCGTTAGCGTGGGCAAAAGCGGTAGGTGCCGACATGAGCAAGTTAAATGTCAATGGCGGCGCGCAGGCTCTAGGCCACCCGCTAGGCGGTACCGGAGCCAAACTCATGACAACGCTTGTTCATGAGCTCGAGCGCCGTGGTGGTCTCTACGGCCTCATCGCGATCTGCGAAGGCGGCGGCACAGCTAATGCGATGATCATCGAACGTATGAGCGAGGTCAGTCACTAGGCTGGCTTAAAAGGCGCGCCGCTTTCGGATTGCTGCGCGCCAACGCGATTTTGTTATTTCCTAGCGCTGCTAGTCTGAGCGCCAATTGAACAAAGGTCTGAATCATGTTTGAAGCTTACGAATCCCCATGGATGGATGAAGAACTAAAAATCATGCGGGACGCGGTGCAAAAATTTCTCGTCAAAGAGTTTGTGCCTCACTCAGAGCGCTGGGAAAAACAGGGTATTGTCGATCGCGACGCCTGGAAAGTCGCCGGTGATGCAGGAATTCTTTGCGCCTCGATTCCGGAAGAGTACGGTGGTGGCGGCGGCAACTTTAAACACGAGATGGTTTTGGTTGAAGAGATGTGTCATGCCGGTGTAAGCGGCTTCGGCAATAGTGTGCATTCGGGCATCGTTGCTCACTATATTCATTCTTATGGCAGCGAAGAACAGCGCCAGCGCTGGTTGCCGAAAATGGCGCGAGGCGAGATCGTGACGGCTATCGCGATGACAGAGCCGGGCACCGGATCCGATTTACAGTCGATTGCAACGACAGCAATAAAACACGGCGATCACTATGTGCTGAACGGTCAGAAGACTTTCATCACTAACGGCATGTCGGCTGACCTTATCTGCGTTGTGGCTAAAACAGACCCTACGGCCGGTGGCAAAGGGATCTCGCTGATTATGGTTGAAACACCGGAGTGCGAGGGCGAGGGTGGTTTTAGCCGCGGTCGTAACCTCGAGAAACTGGGGCAGAAAGCCCAAGATACCTCTGAGCTTTTCTTCGATGATGTCAAAGTACCGGTCGAAAATCTGCTTGGCCCGACCGAGGGGCGCGGCTTCATTCAGCTAATGGAGCAGCTTCCGCAGGAACGCGTCATCATTGCTGCCGGTGCCTGCGCAACAATGGAAAAAGCGTTAAAGCTCACCGCCGAGTACGTAAAAGAACGCAAGGCGTTCGGCAAGCGTATTTTAGATTTCCAGAACACTCAGTTTAAACTGGCCGAGCGTTTTACCGAGGCGAAGATCGCCCGAATTTTCGTCGACGACTGCGCGATGAAGCTCGCCGAGGGCAAACTCGATGACACAACCGCAGCAATGGCTAAGTGGTGGACGACGCAGAAGCAGTGCGAAATTATTGACGAATGCCTGCAATTTTTCGGTGGCTACGGCTATATGATGGAATACCCGATCGCTAAGATGTACGCAGACAGCCGCATCGGTAAGATCTATGGTGGCAGCAACGAAATCATGAAGCTGCTGATCGCGCGCGATATTTAGCGGCGCCTCTTTTTTCTGAAGTTGGAGTGCAAACACATGAGTAACCATTCAACTCGCCGTCTGCTGGCTACCGCGATAGCTTCGGCTGCCGCGCTAATTTTTTCAGGCATGAGTTCTGCGCAAACATCCGAGGGCGGCTACCTAACGCCGCGCACAGAATTTGGCGCGCCTGACCTACAGGGTGTGTGGTCGATCGCCACGCAGACGAATCTCGAACGTGCCGAGCGTTTTGGAGGAAAGCTGGTTTTAACCTCCGATGAGGCGCAGCGTATCGAAGCTGCTGTGCAGGCGGGATTCGAGGCGAGCAATCGTCCGAGTGATCCTAATCGCGAGGCGCCGGATTCGAGCAATGTAGGCGGCTACAACACATTCTGGATGGATCCGGGTCAGCGACTCGCCGTGGTAAACGGAGAAATTCGAACGTCGATTATCACCGATCCCGCGGATGGCAGGTTGCCGTACAGCGAGAAGGGGCGCCAGAATTATCAAGCGGCAATGACACAGCGAGCTTCTTACGACGGCCCGGAAGTACGTCCGCTTGGCGAGCGCTGCGTGGTCGGCTTTGGCTCTACGGGCGGCCCACCCAAGCTCCCCGTTTTGTACAATAATAATACGCAAATCGTGCAAACAGAGAATTATGTTGTGCTCTTAGCCGAGATGAATCACGACGCACGCGTTATTCGACTAAATGCCGAGCACGCTCAGCCGCCGATGAACTATTGGATGGGGGATTCGGTCGGCCATTATGAAGAAGACACCCTTGTGGTGGTAACCACTAATTTTCATTTGCAGCAGAATCTGCGCTCATCCTTAGATCATCGTTTTTATGGCTCGCCAGAGATGGTGGTAACTGAGCGATTCACCCGCACGGCCGACGACACTATTCTGTATCAGTTTACCGTAGATGATCCGGAGAACTACACACAGCCATGGAGCGGAGAGCTGCCTATGGTGGCAACCGACGAGCAGCTTTATGAATACGCCTGTCATGAAGGTAACTATGCGCTGCCGGGTATTTTAGCCGGCGCCCGCCGCGCAGATTTTGAAGGTGCCGAGTACGCACCAACCTATTCGGGGCAGTAATAGTTTACGGCGTGATAGACCGAAAAAGGCCGCTGCATTGGAAGAGTCTCCTCTCGTTTCGCAGCGGCCTTTTTGTTTTGATCGAGTTTACTTTTGTTAGCGCAGGTCAGGTAACTTATAGCCGTCGGCTTCGAGTTTTGCGCGAATTACCTTCTTGTCTATTTTACCCGTCGACGTCAGCGGGATTGCATCAGTCTTGATGATTTCGTCGGGGAGTTGCCACTTAGCGAATATTTTCGCGCAGTGATCGAGCACCGCCTGTTGATCAAGTTCTGCGCCATCCGCCATGATGACGAGCGCAACGGGGCGTTCGTCCCAGCGCGGATGTGGCTGAGCGACCACCGCCGCCTGCGCAATACCGGGCAGAGCAACAATATGGTTTTCGAGGTCCACCGAAGAAATCCACTCTCCGCCTGATTTGATTAAATCTTTCGAGCGATCGGCAATCATCAGATACTGATTTTTGTCGATTTTCGCAACGTCACCAGTGACCAGCCACCCGTCGTGAAATTTCTCTGGCTGTGGATCGTTGTAGTATTCAGCAGCGATCCACGGCCCTCGGATGCAAAGCTCACCAACGGTTTCACCGTCGTGCGGTTGACGATTCCATTCTTCGTCGAAGATTTCAATTTCGAGGCCCGGCATTGTGAGGCCGGCTTTCGCGATGTTCTCGAACTGCTCGTCTTCGCTCAGAGTTTGCTGTGTGTACTTCGCACATTTCCGCGACAGGGTGCCCAGTGGATTGGTTTCGGTCATTCCCCAGCCCTGAATCATCTCGACGCCGAGTTCATCCCAATACCAGCGCATCATCGAGACAGGAGGAGCAGAGCCGCCACAGGTCAGGCGCGCAAGTTTGCTGAGATCGAATTTTCCGTCCGCCGCCTCGATCGCTGCCTTTACGCCCTGCCAGATAGTCGGCACGCCTGTGGCTATTGTCACGCCCTCGTCGTGCATCAGTTTGAGGAATGTATCGGGCGTCATAAATCGGTGTGGCATGACATGTTTGCAGCCCAGCATCGACGCGTTAAAGGGCAAGCCCCAACCCATCGCATGGAACATCGGCACAATGCCCAAGAGTGAATCGAGCGCGGTGAGGCCGAGCGCATCGGTGAGACAGCCTGCCATGGTGTGCAGATAAGTTGACCGATGAGTGTACATCACACCTTTTGGTTTGCCAGTTGTGCCGGAGGTGTAGCAGAGGCCCATGGGTGAATTTTCGTCAATCTCGGGCCAGTCGTAGCAAGTGGGCTGGTCTTTGATGAAGTCTTCGTAATCAATCTGGTTCTTAAAGCTGCTTTCGCCGCCTTCGCCGTGGCGACAGATAACGAGCAGTTCAACGCAGGGCACTTTGTCCCAAATAGGCTCTAATAAAGGCAGGATATCTTCATCTGCGAAAATTACGCGATCTCTCGCGTGATTAATAATGTATTCGAGATCGGTCGGTGAGAGACGCACGTTCAGTGTGTGCAGAACTACACCCATCGACGGTACGCCTTGATATAGCTCGAGATGGCGATAGTTGTTCCACATAAAACTAGCCACCCGGTCACCCACTTCGATGCCGTGCCCCTTGAGTGCATGGGCGACTTGATTAGCCCGCTCCCAGGTTTTCCCGAGTGTTTGTCGATGAGTGGTGCCGCCGGCCTGCGCGGTAACTACTTCTACGTCCGGATCTAAGATGGCGCCGCGGCCAAGAATGCGCGACAGGAGTAAAGGCGTTTGCTGCATTGTCATCGAGAATCCCCCCCAGGAGTTTTATTCTTTGTTTCGGTGAGTCGACTGGCGTATTAAACGGACTTTTACAATCAACTTTGGCCTTGGAGGATAGCTGATAAGCGGGTGACTATTCAAATAGCTGCGAGTATTCTTTAGGACCTGGTAGGTCTTGTTTTTATAAGCGCTCATGAGTATTTCTGATCTATCAATTGGCCCCACAGCAACACTCACGACGATTCGTGTGTGCGCATCTGTCGGAGGCTCTCGGCTCTTGAAATCCACACCCTTTTACTTTCGTCCGTTCATGTCCACTTTTCATTCGCTCTTTCTTTCGGATCTGCGCGAGTAATTCAGGAATAATATGGCAGATTCACAGGATCAGGCTCGGCTAGAGGGTAATCTCACACGCTTCATTGCGTTTCGGCTGCTGTACTCGGCCCGCTTTTACTATCCGGTGTTCACCGTCCTTTTTCTCGACTACGGACTCACCCTCGAGCAGTTTGCGATACTCAATATTGTCTGGGCGCTCACTATCGTCAGCGCCGAAGTACCGTCAGGGGCGCTCGCCGATATTCTCGGGCGTAAACGCCTAATCGTGTTCGCGGCGGCTCTGATGGTCGCCGAGATGGCGCTCATCGCGTTTGCGCCAATCGCTGGATTCGCTGGGGGAGAGAATGGGGAGGCGTCGCCGCTTTTGTTTTGGTTGTTCTTAGGCAATCGTCTCTGCTCGGGCTTGTCGGAGGCTGCGGCGAGCGGCGCCGACGAAGCGCTCGCGTATGACTCGCTTAAAGCCTTGGGACGCGAAGATCAATGGGCGCACTTTTTAGAGCGAACGACACGAGTTGTATCCATTGGCTTTTTTGTTTCGATGATAACCGGTGGGTTGATTTACGACGCGGCGGTCGTCAACGGCGTACTTGGTTCGCTAAGTGAGAATCTAAGCCTCGCACAAACATCGATTGTTAGGCTGCCGGTGATATTCACACTCTTCTCGGCAGTCGTTGTTTTCTTTATTGCGATCGGATTTTATGACATCGATAAGGTGCGACTATCTGCCCTGCGTGCAACACAGGAACAGGGTGCGAGTCTTGCATCGCGACTCGCGCGTCCGTTTAAACAGATAGGCGAAGCAGCGCGTTGGACGCTCGGCCACCGCTTTGTCTTGTTCGTTATTCTCGCCGCGTTAACGCTCGACAGCGTGGCCAGACAGTTTGTGGTGCTCGCAAGTGAGTACTACCGAGTCATCGATATCCCCGTGTCGCTGTTTGGATTCATCGGTGCTAGTGTCTCTCTGGTTAGCATCGTTAATGCACGCGTCTCGCGCTATTTGGTGGCGACGCAGGCGCCTCTGAGTAATTTCTTCGCGCTCTCGGGGCTTTTGCTCCTCGGACTTCTGGGCGCAAGTTTTGCGATTCCTTGGCTCGGGCTGGTGTTCGCGATAGCCTCTTTTTCGGTGCTTGGGATGGTGCAGTTTCAATCGAGCTACTATCTTAACCGCATGGTCGAGTCGGATTTGCGTGCGACGGTGCTAAGTTTCCGCGGACTCGCACTGAATTTGGGGCTAGGTGTTGCGAGTGTCTTCTACACCGCGTTAGTTGCGAGCCTGCGCAGACAGACGCCAGACGGAACCGAGGACGAAATTTTTATTGGCGCGTTGCCGGCCTTCCCGCTGTATTTCATCGCCCTTTTGCTTCTGTTACTGTTTGCGGCAAAGGTGTTAGTGCGCGATGGCGCGCCATTTCGGCGTATTGGAGGTAAGGCCCTATGAGGGGGAAAACTGCGATTAGAATGCGCGCTGCGCTTATTGCCGCTGTAGGTTTTTGTCTCGTCGCTTCACTACACGGTGTTGCGCAGACGCAGGCGCTGGAATCTCCTCAAGCAGCTATTGCACGGGGTCAAGCGTTTAACGGCAGCTGGGTTATCAATGAGAGCCTGAGTGACAACACAGATGATGCAGTTGAGGCAGCAATTAAAAAAGCTGGCGGTAAAGTAAAGCGGCGTTTCTTGCGTAAACGCCCCGAAGATTTTTATCGCGGCGGCCCCGCCGAGCAGGAACTCTACGATCGCATTTCTTATGATGACGTTCTCTCAATTGCGATCGATGAGCCGGAGCTGCGATTCGAGTACGCAGATAATTTCGTGCGCCTGTTTCACAGCGACGGTCGTCGCAGGCGCACGACCGCGAATTCATTTTACGAAGAGGGTGCTGAGGATTTTTCTTTCGCAAACTGGAATGGCGATACTCTAATCGTAGAGTCGCGCCCACGCGACGGCGGCTTTACGCTCGAGACCTACACGCTCATTGAAAATGGCGCGAGGCTGCGTATCGAGATGCAAATCGAGCCCGACGCATTTGGCGCAGCCGTTGAACTCGTGCGTGTTTTTGATAGAGTCCCCGCGCGCTAGCCCAGTCTGGCGACTATCTCTTCTTCGAGATCGCGCAGTTTGTCTTTGCCAAAATAAAGTTCCTCGTTGACAAAGAAACTCGGCGAGCCGAAATTCCCGCGCGCGACAGAATCCGCCGTATTATCGATGAGTCGTTGCTTGACCTCGGGATGGCCAGTTGCATCGATGATCTCGGTTACAGGTAGACCTGCATCGGCTAATACCCTGGCGACCTGCTCTAGGTCTGCCATGTTTAAACCTTGCTCCCACATCGCCTTAAACATCGTGTCGATATAGTCAGCCTCCCAGTCTTTACCTTGGGCGTAGACCGCGCCTCGCATCAGCGTGATGGTGTTAACGGGGAAATGAGGGTTACGAACGAGTTCGGTGATGCCGTGCCGCATGAGAAAACGCAGTGTTTCTTTCGCCTGATACTCTTGTTTGTTGAGTACATCCGCAAACTGCTCCATCGGCGACCGATTGTTGGTCGCTTTGAAAATTCCTCCCAGCAATACGGGAATGTAATGGATTTCGACGCCGGTCCTCTCGGCTATTGCCGGCAGAACACGATGACTTAGATAGGCGTTCGGGCTGCCAAAATCGTAGTGAAATTCGACGCGCAGGCTCATAACTATTCCTTAAGCTCTTTTTTAAAAGGTTTCGGCAAAGGGTCTCAGATCGCATTCATGTGTCCATGCGTCGCGGCTCTGATGGTGTAGCTGCCAATAGGCTTCGGCAACCGATTCGGGCCGCATGAGTGTGTCGGGTGCTAATGATTCGGGGTTGCCGCCCGCGGCGCTAATCCGCTGACGAACGAATTCTGTATCGACACCCGCATCAATGATGAGATGCGCAACGTGAATACCCTGAGGGCCCAGTTCACGGGCCATACTTTGGGCGAGCGCGCGAAGGCCAAATTTTGCTGATGAAAATGCAGAGTATCCTTTGCCACCGCGAATGCTGGCTGTCGCACCGGTGAAAAAAATACTTCCATGACCCCGGGCAAGCATGTGTTTAGCCGCTTCGCGTCCCGTGAGGAAGCCACCTAGGCAGGCCATCATCCACACTTTGCGGAACACGCGCTCGGTTGTTTCAATGAGCGGGAAATTAACATTGCCACCGACATTAAAGATGACAATGTCGAGAGCGCCTACCTCAGACTCTATAGCGTTGATGCCATTGATCACCTGATCTTCTTCGCGCGCATCTAGCGAATAGCTGTGCGCTTTTCCACCCTCAGCCTCAATTTCGGCGACAAGCCCTGCATTCTCGTCGCCGCTGCGCCGCGCGAGACAGACGGTGAAACCGCCTGCGGCGAAGCGCTTGGCAATCGCCGCGCCTATGTAGTCACCAGCACCGACAATGAGACAGTTTTTCTGTTTTTGCATCTACAGAGGCTTTCTGAATTTGAGGGTCATACGATCGCTTTCGCCGATCGCGGCATATTTCTCTCTGTCTTCATCACCCATGCGGAAATTGGGTGGCAGGGTCCAGACGCCGCGCGGGTGCACTGTCGGGTCTTTTGGGTTGGCGTTTATTTCGCTGCTGGCGACAAATTCGAAGCCCGCCGCTTCTGCCAATTCGATGACGTAGGCTTCGGTGACATACCCTGACGTTTTCATGACTTCCATGCCCGCATCGGGCTTGGCACGATGCTCAACAACGCCAAGAATGCCTCCGGGTTTGAGTGCTGCGAAGAACGTGGCAAAGAACTCGTTCTGCTGATCGGCCATAATCCAGTTGTGGACATTTCTGAAGGTTAGCGCCATGTCCGCGCTTTCGGCAGGCGCTATCACAACTTCATGTGGAGGGTTTAAGTGGCGGATCGTCACTTTGCCGTACAGCGATGGATCCGAGCTCATCTTGGCCTCAAAATTACGTAAGTTCGGAGCCATGTACGAGAGGCTTGCATTGGGCGAGAAGTGCGCCGCATACAGCTTTCCCTGGTCGCGCACATAGGGGGCGATGATTTCGGTATACCAACCTGTCGAAGGTAAGATTTCGATTACCGTCATGTCGGCTTCGAGGCCAAAAAATTCGAGCGTTTCGACAGGATGTCGTGCGTCATTGCGCGCTATATTCTCCGCAGAGCGATGCGCGCCAGCGGCGAGCGCCTCGAGGCTCGCGTGGCCACCGCCATGGTGATCGGCAAAGCTGGGCAGGGCAAAACTGCCAGCAAAAGCCGTGGTTAACAGCGCGGCTATGGGGGTTTTGAATAGTTTCATTTGGGGCTCCGTAATCGACTAGGCGTTTGTTGGCAACGCTTTAAGAATTTTTTAGTTTGGAGTAGGCGTCGACGCCCAATAGTATGATGCCGACACTACTTGGTAGCCTCGAAAATAACGGACGCGGACTTTAATGTCACCCTAAATACGCCTACCACTGCGCCCACCGTGTATTATGCCGCGTGCAAACGACAGTCGGAGACTAAAAAATGCCTCTGCACGCAGGAGCATGCAAAGGCATCAAAAGGGCACAGAAGATTACAGACTAAGAAACAATGTAATCTGCTTAACTAGAACGTGTTAGCAGGAGTTTTGTTGCAGGCGAAGAAAATAAAATGCGCAATAGCTCCATTTTTTTCGTGTCATAATTTCTACTTATCTGATTTTCATAGATTATTTTATCTTCTCACTCGCAAGGCAAAAACTGCATGAACAGCGAACAGGTAGAAAAGCGCCTCAGGGCAGTCGAGGAATCGAAGCACGGGCGTTACGACAAGCGCACCGAGCATTTGGACGAATCTGGCCGGGGGCTCTTCATCAACCGGCTGATCGAAGAAGACTCTCCGTATTTGCTGCAGCACGCCCATAATCCAGTGAACTGGTATGCGTGGGGTGACGAGGCGTTTGCCGAGGCACAGGCGACCGGAAAACCGATTTTTCTGTCGATAGGCTACTCAACCTGCCACTGGTGTCATGTGATGGAGGTCGAGAGTTTCGACAATCCTGAGGTCGCCGCCGTGCTCAACAAACACTTTATAAGCATAAAGATGGACAAGGAGCAGTATCCAGATATCGACGAGGTCTATATGACCGGCGTGCAGCTGATGACCGGACACGGCGGCTGGCCTATGTCGAATCTTCTCCTGCCGACCGGCGAACCTTTCTTCGGCGCGACCTATTTCCCCGCGGCGCAATTCATTGCTCTTTTGCAGCAGGTGGTCGTCGCCTGGGAGAACAAGCGCGAAGAGCTCGAGACCAGCGCCCGCCAAATGCAGCAGGGCATCGAGAAAATACTGGGAGACAGACAGGCGGTCGCTGAACTTGATCCGACTCTTCGAGCGAACACACTTCAGGCGTTGTTTCAGCGCGAAGACCGAGAGCGGGGCGGGCTTGCGGGCGCGCCCAAATTTCCGCAGGAGCCGCTGCTCCTATTTCTGCTCGATCAGGCGGCTCGGGAGCAGGATGCCAATGCGCTAGGCTTTGTCGATCGCGCACTCGAGGGCATGGGGCGCGGCGGCATCTACGATCAGATTGGCGGCGGTTTCGCACGCTACAGCGTCGACGAAGATTGGCTTGTGCCGCATTTCGAAAAAATGCTCTATAACCAGTCGCAGCTGGGTCTTGTGTACTTACAAGCCTATTCCCTCACTCGCAAACCCTTTTTTCTGCGCATACTCACGCAGACGCTCGACTACGTGCTGCGCGATATGCAGCGTCCTGAGGGCGGGTTTTACTCAGCGACCGATGCCGACAGTGAGGGCGAGGAGGGCGTTTTCTTTATGTGGTCTCTCGCCGAACTGCGCGAGGCGCTTACCATGGAAGACTTTGAGTTTGTGCGTCGTCTCTATGGACCCGATGAGCTCGGTAATTTCGAAGGCACGAATATTCTCGCTCTGTCGCGCTCGTTAGAAGTCAGTGCTCGCGAGGCTGACATTGCGGGCGAGACGGATTTCTATGCGCGGTTAGATCGGATACGCGACACGCTCTACGCGGCGCGCGAGCTGCGTATTCACCCACTGCGAGACGACAAACTCATCGTCGCGTGGAGCGGTGCGATGATCAACACCCTCGCACAGGCAGGCGCGCGACTTGCAGAGACACGTTGGACGGCGGCGGCATTGAAGGCTGCCGAGGTAATCTGCCGCGAAAATATTCAGGCCGACGGCACGTTGCTGCGCATTGCTCTCAATGGCGCAACCTCGATCAACGGTCAGCTCGAAGACTACGCGAACTTAATCGAGGGGCTGATAGTGCTTTTCGATGCCTTACATGGCGGTGGTGATGACAGCGAAGCGTTAGCGAATGCACACCCGGCCGATTGGCTCGCGCAAGCACAAGCGCTTGCCGACGCCATGATCGATGAATTTTGGGATTCCAGCCAAGATGGTTTTTTCCTAAGCCCTCGCGAGCAAGTTGGTCCGCGGCTAACGCGCTCTAAAAGCGCAAATGATGGCGCGACATTCTCACCCATAGCGACAGCACTGCGCTGTCTGTTGTTATTAGAGCAGCGAAAAGCGTTGCTACCAACGCCTGACGCGGATGGTTACGACTATGCGGATCTCTACCGGCGCGGGTTTAATGCGGTCAGCGGACAGCTCAACGAGCATCCGCTCAGTCACACGAGCCTACTGCGAGTGCAGACTGAGCGCGACAGCGGCGCGACTGCGGGTGTGGTTTATGTCGATGGCGGCCTCGCCCGACTCACTACGACCTCGCGCTCCCTCGAGGGAAGTCGCGCAGACGCGCAGGCCAATAGACGACAAGTGTTGCTAACTCTGCATATTGCCGAAGGCTGGCATGTAGCGAGTCAAGACGAAGGTGCGTCGTGCGCGCTTGGTATTGAAGCCTCCGAGCACAGCGCCTGGGCACTTGAACCCTTAGACTACGGTCACAAGGGAGACTATCGGGGCGAGCAGAAATTCCCTTTAGTGGTGACGCTCAGGCCTGAGTATCAGCAGAGCCTCGATCGCGCTTGCAAGCTACGGGTCACGATACAGTTGTGTAGCCACACCCAGTGCCTGCTCGCGCACGAGATTGATTTGTCGGTTTAGGGAACAGTGGGTTACACTTTTAAAGTGAGCAAACTAACGTCATCTATTTTCGCTCGTCGAGCGTTTTTTAACTGAGATAAGATTAGCGCGAGACGGTAATTGAGATTTCGTCTCCATGAACGGGGCACCATTAAAATAGACACTATGAACCAGGCACGTTTCATCACTTTGGCAAGACCTTCGGGTCGGCGATCTAAACGCACCGTCGTTTGGGTGTTAAGCCTCGTGCTGTCAATTCTATTTAATGTGTCCTCCGTAGCCGAAGGTTTGGCGCATAATTTGCACGCTCACACGCCTGCTGCAGAGCTCTCTGAACCGTCATCGCATAGCAGCTCAGAAGTGCACGGCAGCCATCACATGATGCAGTCGGAGGAGCCGCAGGGTAATCTCGATGCGGAGTGCGCTTGCGACGATATTTGCTGCTTTAGCGCGGCCAGTCTCAATCAAGTCGCCTCACTGCTTCATTCGCCAATAGCGGAGGGTGAGCTTGCCAGCCGCGTGCGCGACTATCTTTCTATAACGCTCGATCTACTGCTCCCTCCACCCAATTTTTCCTAGAGCTTAACAGTCCGAGATTCGTCTCGTGATTACGCTCGGCCGACGGTCGAGTAAACCCTGTTCATTGGAGAAAACTGTGAAATTATCTACTTTTCATGCGCGGCGCGGGATTGTTAGCGCTGGATCAATGTTGGCCGCATTGCTGCTAGGTTCAGCCCAAGCCAAAGTCGTCGAATACGATCTGACGATCGACACGCTAGGCACCACGATCGCCGGGGCCACGATTGATTCACTCGCCATAGATGGCCAAATCCCCGCGCCCACGCTGCGCGCCACCTTGGGCGATACCCTACGCGTAACGTTCCGCAACCGCTTAAAAGTCCCTGCATCTATTCACTGGCATGGGCTTCTCCTGCCTTGGGATCAAGATGGCGTGCCGTATCTCAATACCGCACCTATTCTGCCCGAACAAAGCTTTACCTATGACTTTCCGATAATTCAGGCAGGCACATTCTGGTATCACTCACATACCGATATGCAAATACAGCGGGGCGTTTACGGCTCGATAGTCTTGGCTGAGCCAGCGGCGCACGACGCGCACGACGCGCACGGCGGACACGAAATCGCACTGCAGGAAGAGGTTATTCTGTTTTCGGATTGGACTAATGAGTCTCCAACGCGCGTGCTTGAAAATCTGAAAAAAGACGATGATTACTATGCTTTTAAGAAAAATAATGTGCAGTCGTGGGACAAAGTGATTGCCGGAGGTCAGCCGACGCTCCAGGCGAGGTTTAACCAGAGCCTCACACGTATGGGGCCCATGGATCTTGCCGATGTGGCCTACGACGCCTTCCTCGCGAACGGGGAGGAAATTGCGCAAATCGACGTAAAAAGTCAGTCTGCCAGCGAGATGAAACTGCGGTTAATCAACGGGTCTACCTCTAGCTATTTTGATGTTGAGTATGCCGGCGGGTTGATGAGAATCGTCGCGGCCGATGGGCAACCGGTGGCTCCTCTCGACGTGAAACGCCTTAGGATGGCAACCGCCGAGACTTACGATGTCATAGTGCCGCTGGCTGAGGGTAAAGCGTTTGAGATGCGAGCGACCTCATTCGACGGAAGTGGGTATAGCAGAACGTTTATCGGAGAAGGCGAGCGTGTTTCAGCGCCGACAATCCCCAGGCCCAATCTATTATTGCAGGGGCACGCGATGCACAGTGCCGGTGACTCGTCGACCGAGCACTCGATGAACCATTCGACAGGTCACTCGATGGATCACTCTACAGGGCACTCTACAGATCACTCGATGGATCACTCTACAGGTCACTCGATGGATCACTCTAAGGGGCACTCAACAAATCACGCTGTGGATTTACCTGCAGCAAACAGCGACCATAGCGCACACCAAATGCCCGCAACGAGTGTTGCTCATTCGCAGCACGATAGCCATGCGCCACAGGCGGCGCAGCATGGGTCTGCTGCAGCCATGGTGAAAACCGTAGACCATCTCACGAGTTATGAATCGCTCATCTCACTTGTCGACACAACGCTCCCAGCCGATCGGCCAACGCGTGTTGTGGCGCTCGAACTCACTGGCAATATGCAGCGCTATGTGTGGAGTTTTAATGGCCTTACGCAGCGAGAGGACCCAAGGCTCAGCGTTGAGGCGGGCGACAATGTGCGCCTTGAATTAAGTAACTCGACGATGATGCATCATCCGATCCATCTGCACGGCCATTTCTTTCGGGTGATAAACGGGCAAGGAGAGCGGAGTCCGCTCAAGCATACGGTCGATGTGCCACCGATGGGACGCGTCGTGATTGAATTTGCGGCGAGTGAGGATCAAGACTGGCTCTTTCACTGCCATAACCAATACCACATGAAATCCGGTATGAATCGGGTGATTAGCTATGTCGATTCGTCGCAGTTCGACGCTGCGATGGCGCAATCTATTTTGCCAATGCGGCGCTGGTATTCGCGAAATTCCCTTCGCGCTCAGCGCAACGTTCTGGGCATAGACTACTCGGTTATGGATGAGAGGCATTCGTTTCTAGTTGAGGCGGATCATGCGCTTGAAACGGCGCGCGATAATTTCGAACTTAGAACATCCTATAGTTACCAGCTCAGCCGCTTTACCGCGCCGTTTGTCAGTATGGAGCGACGTCGGCATGAAGACGGCGAACAAGACACGCGCGTATTCGCCGGCTTGCGTATGACGCTACCGCTGTTCATCGACAGCGAAATAGGTATTGATGACGCCGGTGACGCGCGCCTTGAGCTAGGTTCGGGGCTGCAGCTTACCCGCCGATTCGCACTCGACTGGCGCTGGAATACTGACGAAGAATACCGCCTGGGCGTGGGCTTCAATCTAAGCAAACGCACCGCGATCGTCTTCGGCAAAGACTCAGATTTCGGTACCGGCTTTGGCGTGAGCTATTTGTTTTAGAGAGTCGGTCGCGCAGGCGCGGGTTCTATCGAGATCACACCCTCGATATCTATGCATGCTTTCTTCTAGTCTTAGGCGAGGCTAAAAGTGCGTCTTAATCGCCGGTATCAAGAGACGCGTTCGTGAGTTCTTCGTTTAGGGCAGTGTTAAGAGCCGACTTAGCCGCCGCTCGGTCGGCGGCGGTCTCGGCAAAGACCGACTCGAAGAACGCGAGGGTCGCGATGCTGGTGATGATCTGTTGCTCCCCCGGATGCAGCGCCTTCTCGGTGGGGCGGATCTCACAGACTTGGGGCGCGTTCAGATCGACAACGATGCCATCGTCTTCGCCGCCGAGCAGCAGCACGGTGTCATTCGGGTCGGTGTCGAGATTCGCGAGCACGGCTTGGCAGCCGAGATCGTCGGGGTGATGCATGAAGCGGAACATGGGGTCGGCGACGCCTGCGAAACCAAGGTGTGTACCGCCTCGGATTGCCGCGAGCTGTGCCCCAGGTATAAGGTCGGGAATCGGCGCGGCGTTCGCATCAAAATTGATGAGAAAATCTAACGTGCCGGCGATCATCAAGAAGGGTACATCGGTTGTGGAAAAGAACTGAGAAGTCATCCCCACTGTGGGGCCCGCGATAGATACCGCCGCGGCGACCCGCGGATCGCGCAGTCGCGGGTGATAGGTGGCGAGCTCGGTCGTGAGGCCGCCTAGCGAATAGCCCATCAGGCCGATGCGCTGAGAATCGATCGTGCCGGCGAAGGGTTTATCGGCGCCGCTGAGCGCGAGCATCGAATCGATAAGGAAGCTCACGTCCTCGGGCTGATTTAAAACATCGACTGAGTTGGGCCTGCCAGGCGCGCCGCCATGGGTTAGAGGATAGTCGGCGGCGGCGACCACATAGCCGTGGCTCGCTAACTGCTGGGCAACATAGCTTAGATCGTTGCGAGCGGAGGTGAAGCCGTGGCTGTGAATGACCAGAGGATGCGCGCTGTTCGCACCGATCGGGAACCAGAGCGTTGTGTTAAAAGCGCGGTTTGTGTCGCCTGCGTAGTCGCGGTTGGCCGCTGTGGGGCGGCTTTCGTCAATAAAAACAAAATCCTGCACGCCTACTTCAAAGGCGCCGGGCTTCAGAAATTCGGCCGCCACGGAGCCTTCGGCAGGCTGGGAGGGATTAGTGGCGAGATAGGCGACTGCGCCGCCCAAAAACAAGACACCCACAAGGGCGCTTAGACCGAGGGCAATTTTACGTAGCATATTGATTTTTCGGGTAAATTTTCATCATTCTCTCGAAATCGCAGAATAAAGTAAATGCTCTATCAGTTTGCATAAAAAGCTTTACTAGCTGCTGTGCAGAAGTGAGTTAAAAAACTCAGGGACTCGAGTTGATGCTGGCCCGAGCACGACCTCGTCGAATCCTGAGCGAGTTTCTTCGAGGTTAATCTCCACCGTGTGTGAACCCGCATAGCGCGCAAGCTGTCCAAACCCTGCCGCTGGATAGACATTGCCCGAGGTGCCAATCGAAATAAACAGGTCGCAGCGGGCGAGGGCCGCCTCGATCTCATTCATGTAAAACGGCATTTCACCAAACCAGACGATATGGGGTCGCAAATTCCCCTTCTGTTGGCAACAACGGCAAACCGAGTCGAATCCAAGGTCTTCGCGCCAGCCAAAGATGAGGCCACTGTTTATGCAGCGACTTTTAAGCAATTCCCCATGCATGTGATAGAGCGATTCTGAGCCTGCGCGTTCGTGCAGGTTATCTACGTTCTGAGTAACGAGGAGAAACTCGCCCCCTGCTTGCACAAGGTCGTGCTCGAATCTTGCGAGCGCGCTGTGTGCGGCGTTGGGTTTTATGGTCGGCGCGAGCAACTGGCGCCTGCGCTGATTATAGAAATCGTAAACAAGGGTTGGGTTGCGGGCAAAACCCTCGGGCGAGGCAACATCTTCGATGCGATGCTCTTCCCATAGCCCATCGCTCGCGCGGAAGGTACGTATACCCGACTCGGCGGAAATGCCGGCGCCGGTCAAGACGACGACCGATCTGGGTGCACGCGAAAAGGCGTTGTTGGTGTGCATAAAGTGACCTAGTTAATCTGAGCCTTGTGAGTATAATCCATCGGCTGAAACACCAAGGAGATTACGATGACAACCGACACCAAAAAGCCTTTTCCGAAGGTAGGCAATCTCGCGCCGGCATTCACTCTGCCAAATCAGGTCGGTGAGAAGATCAGTCTGAAGGACTACAAGGGCAAGTCACATGTGGTGTTGTACTTCTACCCCAAAGCGATGACGCCCGGCTGCACGGTGCAGGCCTGCGGCCTCAGAGACACGCAGAAAGCGCTCGCCAAACTCGGCTCCGTGGCGATTGGCATTAGCCCTGACTCGTCTGCGCGTCTGGCAAAGTTCGAAGAAAAGCACGAACTCAATTTCCAACTCTTGGCAGATGAAGAGCACGCGGTAGCCGACGCCTACGGCGCGTGGGGACTCAAAAAGTTCATGGGCAAAGAATATATGGGGATTCTGCGAACGACGTTCATCATCGATAAACAGGGGCGCTTGACGCATGTAATGGATAAGGTTAAGACCAAGTCACATCACGACGATGTGCTCGCTCTGCTCGCGGAGCTCGATGCCTAATGCGCCACGCCGTTGAATTAAATGCCCGAGACTATGTTGCGGCAGACCAGGCCATTGCAAAAGCGAATGCAACCGAACGCGAACCGCTTCTCGTGTTGCATGGGCTATTTGGTCATCAGGGCAACTGGGGGCTGCACTGCAAGGCGCTTGCCGAGCGCTACCGTGTGATCGGCGTCGATTTACGCAATCATGGCGAGTCGCCGCACGCACCCGAACTCGATTATCAGGCGATGGCGGAGGATATCCGTCTACTGATCGAGACTCGTGGGCTAGGCGCCTGTACTGTGCTTGGCCACTCGATGGGCGGCAAGGTTGCGATGCAGTTAGCGCTGAGTTATCCGGCGCTTGTTGAGCGCCTGATTATTGTCGACATTGCGCCGGTGGCCTACCAGAGCATGGGTCCGGGTCACCATCGCGTTATCGAGGGCATGATGACGCTAGATCTGACGACGGCGGTCAAGAGAGCCGATGCCGAGGCCCATCTTGCAAAACATATCGAAGACGAGGCGACGCTTAAATTCATTATGACCAATCTCGCGCGCGCCGAGGGCGGCGGACTGCGCTGGAAATTGAACGTGGCCGCAATCAAAGAGCAGTACGATCGGCTCCGCGAGAAACCCGAGGGCGACGCGCCATTCGATAAACCAGTGCTGTTCGTTAAGGGAAGCGAGTCAGGTTATATCGGTGCGGAACACGAGCAGGACATACTCGCGCTGTTTCCACAGGCGTCGGTTAAAATTGTCATGGAAGCCGGACATTGGGTGCATGCGGACAAGCCGCAGGCGTTTCAGAAAATTGTGTTCGATTTTCTTGAGGCGACGGACGCCTAAATTCGCTGTTAATTCTTTTGCGGCTTTCATTTATAAGTGAGTGAATTGATGACTGTACTGAGTGTCAACGTTAACAAAATTGCCCTGCTAAGAAATTCACGTGGGCGTGATTTCCCCAGTGTGATCGAATTTGCAAAGCGCGTAATTGGCTTGGGTGTAAAGGGCATCACCGTGCATCCTCGTCCCGACGAACGTCACATTACGCGCCGCGATATTCGCGAACTCACTTCATTTCTCGCCGACTATCCGGGTGTCGAATTTAATATCGAAGGCTATCCTAGCGAAGACTTTATGGAGCTTGTGCTCAACGCCAAACCCGACCAGTGCACGATCGTCCCCGACGCGCCAGATCAGCTGACCTCTGATCATGGCTGGGACATCAGTGCCCACGAAAGCCTGCTGTCGAATGTTCTAGGGAGGCTTCGCGATGCCGATATTCGCAGCAGTATCTTCCTCGACCCCGATGTCGAGATGGTCGAGCGAGTGCCGAGTGTCGGAGCCGACCGAATCGAGCTTTACACCGAAAGCTACGCGCAGGCGTTCGGGAGTGAGTCGCAGGACGCCGTTCTCGAGAAGTATCGCGCGGCAGCGCTGCGTGCTTCGCAGCTTGGTCTGGGCCTCAATGCGGGTCACGATCTGGATCTTGCCAACCTAGGTGAATTTTTGACTATCCCTTCCATTCTTGAAGTGTCTATCGGGCATGCACTTATAGTGGAGTCTCTGCATCAGGGTGTCGATAAAGTAATAGCGCGCTATCTCGCGCTTTGTGCAGAGGCAGCATAAGCCTCGCCGTCCTGCACTCGGGCGCTACACCTACTAGCTAAAGGATTCCATGCCAGATATTTCACGAAACGGCGTTATCGAGAAAGCCGCGGGTCCGCTGACACCGCCAGAGCCGGGCGCAAGCGCGGGTCTCTACTACGGTTACTGGATCATCCTCGCCGGCTTTGTCACCCAATTCATTTCGGTGGGCATGGCTAACTATGTCGTAGGAGCCTTCATGATTCCCATGACCGAGGAGTTCGGCTGGAGTCGCGCTG
>Ga0222715_10001355_pt1 | contig 23555 bp, 16 predicted proteins | sample C33_9DmetaG_FD_165056 | JGI IMG/M metagenome (GOLD analysis project Ga0222715, IMG submission 165056) | Estuarine water microbial communities from San Francisco Bay, California, United States - C33_9D | ecosystem: Environmental > Aquatic > Marine > Unclassified | place: USA: California...
CATCCAAGCGACCTGAGCGCACGAGCGCCTCGATACGCTCACGAGAAAGGCCCGAAGCGCGAGCGCCTAAGAGCTCAACGCTGAGCGCGTCATAATGATCTATGATGCTTTGGCGCGTGCGCCTCTCTGCGTCTAGGATCAGCATCTGATCGCCTTATAGAGATCGAGTAGCGATGCGCTCTTCATCAACCAAGATGATCCGCGCTGCCCTGCGTCTGCGATCACCTGATCTATCGCGGGTTGCAGCTTCTTATTACCTCTCGGCATTTCAACCTCTTCTCCTCGCGCGCGACGCGCTAGGGTCTCTCTCACCATATCTTTAGCGCGATCATAATGAAATAGCTGATCTGCGAGCTTGCGCGCCTTGCGCGCTCTGGCTTTGAGCTCTTTCTTCTCGGCTGCGCTCGCCTCTCTCATCTGAGACTCTAGCGCGTTCGCGCCTGCCTCAAGATCAAGCGCCTTCTGTCCTGCGTCTGAGAGATCCGCAAAAGATTGCGTCTCGATGTCGCTCAATGATGTCTCTGAGACTGTTTGAAGCGCTTGTTGTCTAATGTCCTGATCTCTTGCAGGGGATGGCCTGCTCTTCTCAGGTAGCTCATAGAGTCGAGATTCGATCTCATGTTCTTTCGCGAGCTCACCCGCGAGCTTGTTTGCTGCCTCGGTATAATCGAGGGTCTCGTCTCCTCCAAACAGGCCCGCTTGCCCTGTGTCTTCGGTCAGCTTAACAAACTTCTTCATAGTGTCTTCAAGCTTCTTCGTGCCGGGATTCAACACAAGAATCTTGAGGAAAGCGCTTGCAAGCGGGTCTTGTCTCACGCGCTCTTTTATCTCGCCTATTGGGATCTTTGAGACGCTGAGCTCGTCGGCCTCGCTCCCCTCTGCGCCTGCTGCTGCGAAGCTCAGCTCTTGCTCTTCTAGCATGATTACATCCATCGCGCGGTTTCTGTCTTTGGGCTTCCCCTTCTGTTTGACAAGGTTGCGCTTGATCCCGTGATCATAGATCGCGATCGCGTTCTGTAAGCTCGCGCGGTCTTTCTCGGTGATCCCTGCTGCTGCGAGCTTGCCTAAGCTCACTGTGAGCTGTTCCATTGTCGCGTAGTCGAGGTTCGGCAAGAGGTGATCATCGTTCACAACGTAGCCTGTGAGCATACTCTGTAGGAACTCGCGCCCTGTCGCGGTGAATGTACCATCTGCGGGTCTGATGAGCTCGCTCGCGTTCTGAGCATTGAGCACGCCATCTTTAAAGAGCGCCTCTTTGAATGTGCCTAGTGCGTCTGAAGGTCGCGTGAGGAATCTGTTAAAGGTGAAGTCTGGGAATCTATCGAGCCCGCGCTGAAGTGTCTTAAGTGTCTCCTGACTCACCTTCGCGGCGGCGGCGCGTCCTGCTGTGCGCTCATCCATCCCTTGAGTTTTGTTCTCGTTCATGGCGCGCACTAATTTAGCCATGTGCTTTTTATCGGTCTGTTCGGGCTCGTACACCCTTACAAGCATAGGTGAGCTCATCGCGTCGATGTCTTCTTGGGTGAATCCATAGATCGCTGCGTCTTGAGAGAGTTTCTCTTTGTAGCGCTTCGCGCCTTCTGGGTTTCTCATGTTCACAAGCTGTGTGCTCATTACTCGGCTATTGCCACCTAACACGATTCCATCAGGCGTTACTATCGGCGGGCCGTTGGTCGCGTCGGGGTTTGTGTTGATCAAATAGCTCGGTTCATAAGCGCTACCCGCGTTGCGTTGCACTTTGAGCTGCTCCATTCGGTCTTGATGATAGATGCGCTCTTGAATCCCTTCGGGGTAATCCTCGCGCTTTGAGAAGCTCACCGGATCATGTGAGGGGATCGCGTCACCGGCCTCAATCAACTGATATCTGAACTCAGCCTTGCGCTCTTTTCCATCGATGGTGAGAAACATCTCATCGCTTCGCCCTTCGCGCTTTGGCTGTGTCTGTGAGCCAAGTAGCGCGATCACTTTAGGGTCATTGGCTAGCGCGGGGTTCGCTTTGATCAGATCTCTAATCGCCTGTAAATGCTCATCGAGCTTTGATTTTGCTACAGGTGGCTTGAGGTCTTCGCCCTCTGGGATGGCGCGTTGATCTCTATCGTTTGGTGGCCTAAAGTCTTCGACCTTAAGCTGTGTTCGTCCATCTCCTCTAACAAGCATCGATAGAGAGCGATCTTTGTCTGTGGAGCTGCTGAGCGAGTAAACTCTAAGCTCTCCCTGATCTCTTCCTTCGATCAATCCCTCTTGCGCTGCGCTCTCTAGTGCCTTGAGCTGATCTTCTGAGAGTTTACCTTGTGAGATGATGCTCTTTGTTCCATCATCGAACGTCTCAACCTCGCCCGCGCTGATGAGCTCTCTAAAGATCTCGTCTGTTGCGCTGTCGCCGCTCTGCGCGTAGTCGATCTGATCTTTCTTGATGAGCTCATGCGCGGTCTCTGGGTCATTGTCTCTGAGCGCTTTCGCGAGATCTGAATCAAGCGCTTTGCGCTCCGCTGCGCTCATGCGCTTGATAGATGGGCGCTCTTGTGTCTTTGGCGCCTCCTCGCGCTTCGCGGTCTTCTTCTTCGCTGAGCTCTTGCGCCTGCGCTGCGCCTTCTCTCGGCTCTTGGTCTCCGCTGCTCCATGCTGTTTCTCTAAGATCGCTCTGAGCTCGCTCTTTGAAATGGTTACAGGCTCCATATTTGGTCGCGCGTCGTGTGAGATCGTGACCATATCACCTTCAACGCTCTTGATATGGAAGTGTCCACGGCGCCCTCGCCATGTCAACTTAAAGGCGCTTCCCTCTTCAAAGCTCGCGCCTGTGATCCCTCCGCCGTGGTGCTCTGCGTAGTAGTAGCGATAGCGCGCGCGGCCTCGCTTATCAGTGCCTATGCGCTTCTTATGGGTGTATTTGTGCTGAGCTGCCTTGATGAGCGTGAGCGCTAGTGTTGGTGAGTAGGTCATATTATTGCTTAGCCTCTCTCGCAAGGGCGCGCTCTTCTGCGCGCTCTTGCTCTTTATCAAAGATTAGCTGCTCAAGCTCTTGAATTTGCTTGTTTGTACGCTCTTGGATCGATGAGGTTATCGCTGTGCTGTATGCGTGGCGTGTGGCCATCGCTAGGGCTTCGCGTTTGTAATACTCCTCTTGAGCCTTCCTCCGTTTATTGTTGGGCTCTGAAGGGATCGCATCATAAGCGGCGTCTCTCTGGGCGTCTAGCTCTGCGATGATCGGGGGTATAAGCTTTTCATCACTAACTCTCTCAAGGTCTGCTGATGCGCGCTCTCTCACCTTCGCGAGCTCATATTTGAGACTTTCTAGGCTCTGATCTTCTGGTAAGGGGGCGCGCGTGGGCGCTTGCTCTGCGAGATATTGAGAGATCGCGTTGAGCTGTTGTCGTGGGGGGTTTGTTCCTTTGTGGCTCGCTACAACGTCATTGATTAGGCGCTCCATCTTAGGTGTCTTCACTAGCGTGAGTATTGCGTTTATATGCGCTTCTGATGCGCGCTCCGAGTCGGGGCCTTGTTGTGTCTTTAAGCGCTGCTCAAGCTCTCTGATCTTCTTACGGTTAAAGTCTCCGTAAGTCTCTTTAAGGATCTCGGCGCGCGTCTCTTTATACTCGGCGCTTGGGGTCTGGGGTGCTGTCTCCTCAGATGATCCCTTAATCTGATCTCTGATCGCTGTCATGAGCTCGCGTGGTTCTCCCGTGGTCGCCTCAATCAGTTGCTCAGCGAGGGGTAAGAGTTCGGCGCGCTCTGCGTCTGTGAGTGTACCTGATTCGGTTTTATCGATCACCTTATTGAGCTCTGCCTTAAAGGCGCGTTGGGCTTCTTGTGTACCCTCACCGCTCTTGATCGCGTCTACCATACCGCTGAAGGCTTGCGCGGCCTGGGATCGTTGGTCGGTTGGTTGGGTGGTTTTGAGAAGTTTCCTATTCAAGAAATCGTTAATTTTAAGAGCTGACTCTCTACGATTTATGGAGGCGGGCTCAATATCAAAGTCATCGGAGCCTATCATCGCTACGATTACATTATCAATGTTCGCCTCTTCAGATGGGCCATAGAAAAGACCAAGCGCCTCTGTTAGCTTTTCAATAACAGCGTCTCGCTTCTTTTCTGGAATCTCTGAGTATCTGAGTTTGTTGTTTTTAAAAGCAATCACGCGCTTAAGTTGTCTTTTTAGTTCCGCGACGACGCTCTGGTGTGCATAGTTAGCTACAGGTTTCGGTCTTTTTATTTCATTTACACCGTCTGTGTAAACCTTCGGCTGTGTTGCATAATCTTTAATCTTATTGAAGGCTCTGACTTCTGGCTCTGTGGTGAAGATCGCTGATGTATCTCCTTGGTAAAACCAATTCACTTTCTCTTCGGGGCTCTTCTGAGGCGCAGGTCTCTTCTTAGCGGGCTTCTTTCGCCCTTTGCGCCTCGCCTCTTGAGCCTTCTCGCGCTTCTTGTTCTCGATGGTCTCATGCTGTCTTTTGAGGAGCGCTCTGAGCTCGCTCTTTGTCATCTCGACCTCTTTAGCGTTTGGGCGCCCGTCGTGTTTAACATACACCTTATCACCTTCCACGCGCTGAACGTGAAAGTGTCCTCGGCGCCCCTTAAAGGTGAGCTTGAACGCTGCGCCCTCTTCGATGCTTGCTGAAGTGATCCCCCCTCCGTGGTGCTCTGCATAATAATAGCGATATCGGATGCGGTTTGTTTTGGGGTCGCGTCCGATCATCTTTCGGTGTGTGTATTTGTGCTGAGCTGCTTTGATCATGCTCATGGTCTGCGCTAGATTCCACGTCATTTTTTACTCTCCTGTTTGACAATTTTTTGAGCCCACTGATCGCCCGCGTCTCCCCCCCATAAGAGCCATGAAATATAGCTGGCGCTTGTGCGGTCTCGGTGGTATCCGCGCTCTTTATAGGTGCGATGTCTGTTAAAGAAATTCTTCATGCGCTTAACGGTCTCAAGGCTCAGCTCATCGCGGTTTTTCAAATTCACCGCGCGTTGTACTCCTGAGCCTATGCCATGCTCGCTCGCTTGTTTCGCGCTCAGTCCTCCGCGCCCGTGTTCGCGCCTGAGCTCAAGACCTCTCGCGGCCTCTCGTGCTACGCTCGCCGGTGGCCTGAATCCCTTTTCAAGATCTCCCTCAAAGATACTCTCGATCTCATCCATGAGTGAGCTCACGCGCGCCTTGTGTAGCGTGCTCATCTCTGAAGCGAGCTCTTTGATCACGTCCACCTCTCCTCGATAATTGAGCGGGGGTTGTGGTGTGGTCTTCTTAGCCTTCGCTTTGATCAGATCGATGACCTTTGATGGGGTGTCTCTGGGGTCTAAGATCACCTCACCCCGTGCGCCCTGCACGCTAAAGCGTCGCCTCAATCCCTTTTGAAGAGAGAGCTGTTGCCATATCTGGAACTGTATCTCCGGGCGCGCTAATTGAGCGCTACTCCCTTTGAGCTTGAGCCTGCTCATTGTTGATCACCTCTCTAAGCTGATAAGCGTTTGGATTATATCAAGATCATACGCTCCACGCTCTAATAATCTTGCGTGCGCTCGCCGGATTCGCTCATCTGCGCTCGTCTCGATCACTGCGCGGTCTGCATCGGTGAGGGCTCCTGTGAGGCTCGCGCTTTGCATGATCTTTCGTGTTAGTGCTTTATTCTTGGCCTCTTCTAGTCGGCTGCCGCTAGGTCTTAGCACGATAACAGGGCGCCTTTGTCCTTGTCTGTATACTCGCGCGGTGCTCTGGGTCAATGTGTCCGGCGCCCACGGTGTAGAGAGGTGCGCTACCATTGCGGCGCGCTTCTGTAAGTTGGCGCCTGTCTCTAGCGCGCGGGTCTGTCCTAAGAGAACTCTTGATCCGCCTTCATTGAGTCTCGTTGTCATCTCGGCGCGTTGGCTCTCTGAGCTCTCGCCGGTGTAAATGTCAATCTCTGAGCTCTTGAGCCCTCGCCTGATCAATGCCTTGCGCGCCTCTGTGAGCCCGATGATATATTCACAAAAGATCACTGCCGCGTGTGTCGGGTCCTCTGAGAGATATCTCATCACCATGTCTATGATCCATCTCAGCTTTGGGCTCTCATAGTCTGGTGCGTGGGTGCTGAATGTCTCGCTAAAGATCGCGGGTGATATCGTGAGCTGCTCTAATCTCATCCCTAGCGCCTGCGCTGTCTGCGGTGCGCCTTCCGCTGCGATTAGGCTCTCAAAACCTCGCTCGCCTTCAAGCGCTTCGCGATAACTGCTCGCGTTGAGCTCACGCGCTGCTTGCATCTCTACTAGCAATCTCATGAGCTCGCGTTGATTCTCGTCCGGTGGGATATAAGGCGCTAGATCTTGGCGCGGTGGTAAGTCTAGCTGTGCGTCGGGGTCTGAGGTGTTGCGCGTGAATAAGGAGTCTTTGAGGCGCTCGTAGAGCTCACCTAACATATCTCCTCTCAGCGCTCCCATTTCATATTGAGGGCCTCTGATCGAGTCATATTGAGCAAGCTTTCGATAGGTGTATCGAGAGGTGAATTCTTGAATGTCTCCTAATGTACCTGGGGCGACTCGATCAATCACATGATAGAAGTCCTCAACGGCGTTTGGCTTCGGCGTGCCGGTGAGCCCTATCACGCGCGCTGCGCTCTTGCTGAGCTCTTGGAAGCATAGGCCGTTGATTCCGCGCGGGGCTTTGAATTTATGCACCTCATCAGCTACCAATAGATAAGGCTCAAGGCTCATGAGCTTCTTAAAGTAATTTCGATCAATTGCGAGTGTCTGTGGTGTGATCAGCACGCCCTCTAACTGCCCATGATAGAGCGCTGTATAGACCGCTTCTCGCTTTTCCGGTGTCTGCGAGGTCAACACATGGATCTGAGCGTCTGACAGCTCAAGGTGTTCGCTCCATGATGCGTGCGCGCTTTTCGGTGCCGCTATGATCACGCGCTTGAGCTCTCCGCGCGCTCTCAATAGATGATAGCTCATCAGCGCTATGAGGGTTTTTCCTAATCCCATTTCGAGCGCTAACACTGAGCGCGGGCGTTCGATGGCGAACTGTACAGCGCGCGCCTGATATGGATGGGGGGTCCATCCTCGGCGCCTCATCTCGCTCATGCCTTCGGGATGATCTGAGATGTAGATCTGAGGCTCTGAGTAGGGGCGCGTGAAGTGAGGCTGTCGAGCAGTGTCTAAGAAGGTGAAGTAAAACTCCTCGCGCTCATCATCTGTCCATTTGGCCCAAAGGTCTGAGAGTCTGCCTATCGCCTCGCTGAGCTGCGCCTCTTCATCTGCGCTGAGATGCTTTAGATCATCAGCCTTGTTCATTGTGATGATCAGCGAGCTCGAAGCATAGCCTAGCGCGCGTGTGATACCTAAGCGCTTGAGCGCCTCGCCTCCCGTTGTCCATGCGCGTCGGTTGCGCGCGGTGAAGAGGGGCGGGCGGTCTACGCTCAAGCGCGGGCTATTCATCTCAATTCACACTGTCCACCTGAGCACACAATAGTCTCAAGAGGTTTCGTCTTGTCTGTCTCCTCGCTAAGATCGTCGTAGTTAACGGGGCTCATCGTCGCGCTGAGCTCTTGCCATAAGCGCCAAGCTTCGCGCTGTTGATCGCCATCCATATCAGGCGAGACGCCTTGCAAGGGCGCTTGTGCATAATCATAATCACCTGAGCTCGCGAGGAGTGAGACGCCCGCGAAGTCTGCGCGGTGTTCCCATAGATATTTCTCTACGTCTGACCACTCGTCAACATCTACGCTCACAGTGAGGCTTACATTGTGTGAGGCGCCCTCTAAGCTCTCTGGGCGTGCGGTTCCTGCGTTCACATAGTGTCTTTTGACTCTCCGCGCTTCCTCTAACATCTCAAGCGCTGTGATATCGCTCTTAGTGATTGCACCTTCAGGCGCGCTCATAGGGAAGATCGCGCAATAATCTGATCCCCATACGCTCTTCTCTACTGCTTGTGGGTTGGCCTCTCTAAAGTGGTTGAATACGGGCTCTAATGTGGAGCACTGCACGCGCCTCAAATAGCGCTGAGCGTGCGCGGGGTGAATCCCGCTTGATGCACCTAAAACAAGGCTCGCGGTTCCTTCGGGCTTTACGCACGTTACACGCGCGGCGGGCCTGATCCCTATGAGCTCCGCTGTCTCTGCGTTCGCCTTTACCGCTGCGCTTGCCGCTGTCGCTAGGTTTCCGTTCGTCGTCAGGTCCGGCTTATCCATGACCCCACACAAGCTCACACCTAAGAGCGCTTCTCTTTCCATGATCCGCTGAGAGATGACCCCTAAATATCCCGTTTGCGTGTAGCCCGCTTGGAGTGTGCCGAGTACGGCTGCGCGTCGGCTCGCCTCGATCAGATCCTTTGAGCTCTCGCACGCGCTGACGTTTACCGTTGTCAGGTTGCACGCCTGCCAACCGCTCTGAAAAGTATAGCCTTGATCTCTCCATTGATCGCGCTTCTCGGGGTCGAGTAGATCGAGCGTGTACTCCTCAACTACATGACCTCTTTTATCTCGTATATATGTTGGACACATTATGATTTCAACACATGGATTGACCGCGTGCTCTGTGCTCTCCAAGAAGAGAAAGCCAGGCTCTCCATATTCGCGCGTGCTCTGGATCAGCTCATTAAATGTCTCTTGTGGGGTGTCTGATGTGATAACGGCTGAGATGTTAGCTCTTGCGCGCTTCGGGTGTGTGAGATACCACTCGCCGGTCTTCGCCCTCATCATCTCCTGATCATCTGCGCTAAACTGCGCGATGGTCGCGCTTCGCCTTGTTCCTGCTGTCCGTGTGCAATCCGCTAAAAACATGGTCATGTCAAAGACCTCAAGGGGCTTTAATTGTCTACCAACTGCGTTTTTTAAGATTGATCTCACGCCTTCGAGTGCCTCTTTTAGCGGTTCGGGTCCTGGGGCCACTCCTCCCACGCTGAGCGGTGCGCCTTTCGGTCTGATCAGCGAATAATCAAAGCGGGGCTCTGGTGCGCCTTGCATATATGCCCTCATGAGCTCGTCAACAGCGCTTGCCCAACCTTCGATGCTGTCTGCGATAATCTTGATCGATGAGGTTTCAGGCTCTCGGATCTTTGGGAGTCGCGCGACGTGGTGACGCTGAACCGAGAAACCAACACCTGATCCGCACAATAAGAGCCATAGCGCCTCGGCAAAGAATCGCGGGCGGTCTGCATAAGAGCACGTGCAGTTATAAAGCCTCATGTGCTTGTCTGAGATCCCTTTCCCCCCAAACTGAAGCCCTCTCATCGATGGTAGAATCTCTTTATTGATCAGCGCTTCTCTCACATCTGCGAGTAGCTCTTCGACGATCTCTCCATACTGTCTACGGTGTGTCTCAAGGTATCTATCGACGGCCTCTGGCCACGTCTCGCGGCGCTTCTCAGCCTCATTATATCGCGCGTATTTAAGCTTAAATACAAAATCCCCTATCATGTCTCTCTCTCCTCTGATCTAAGGGCGAGTGATCACAATAGAGGATATGAGGCGCCTCTCTCAAGCGTTATGTGTTACGCGATCCGCTCTATCGTCTGGAGTAGCTGCGCGCGGTAGTCAATCAGGTGATTAGCGCTCTTTTGTGTGCTCGATGTAGGCTGCGCGGTGGTCGCGTTGCGTAGCTCTTCGATGGAGCTCATGATCCCTGCTCTAAAGTCTGCGCGTGTCTGCGCGCGCTCTGGTAGGTCTCCGCCTTGTAGCTTCACAAACTGCGAGTAATCAGCGAAGCGAGGCGCGAGGGGTCCAAGTCTCGCGCTCGCGTCACTGTGCAAGCGGTTATAGATCAGTAAGAGTTCTTGATCTTTGGCCTTCTGCCCTCTGCTCCGTCTCCCTGTCTTTGTGGCCTCTTCGCTACCTGATGTGATGAAGCGCGCGCGGTCTATAAGGTTTGCTCTGTCTGCTCGGCTTAACTCTCCTGAGCCCGTCAATGTTGCCTCGCTCGCTCTCGGTGTACTTCTCACGGCTGCGGTTCTCGCGGGCTGATCAGAGAGCTCTCTTACTGTCTCGGTGAGCTGCTCGCGTGGTGTGGTTGGCTGTCTGCCTCTTGTCGCCTCGTCATACTGTGCAAAGCCGCGCGCGAGCTCCTTAGCAAGATCGCCTCTAGTGCTTCTCTCTGTCAGGATCACTCTGCTGAGTAAGTGCAAACTTATCTTTTTGATGATCTCGGATTCAGAGCGACCGGGGGCTTTTAACTCCATCTGTGAAGGGATGGTGAAGCCTGCGTAATCCGCGTAATCTTTATATCTTTGATAGCGCGCGTCGTCTCCTTTTATACCTAAGCTCGCGGGCCTGTGTTCTGCTAAAAGTCTGTGGATGAAGGGGCTCAGATCACCGGCTGTCTCCTCTAGCAGTTCTCGGTCTACCGCAGTTGATGTTACGCCGTCCTGATATCGCTCAATAGCGCTGAGCGCGTCGCGGTATTTTAAGGCGGGTTTTGTGTCTAGGCGCTCTGAGTAAATGGCGGCTGTGTACTTGTCCACAGTCTGGGCGCGTGGCTCAGGTCGCGGCTTTGCAAGTGGTACATCATCATAGATCGTGGCGCGTGGGGGCTCTTCGATCTGGGGGCCTCGGTCGCGTGGGGTGGGTAGAGGCGCGGCCGTCTCTAGGCGGTCTCTCATCTCCCTCTCAAGTATCGCGCGCGCCTCGCTCCTGTTCTCGTATGCCTGCGCCGCGCTACCTGCCCCGCTCGCGGTCTGGTTGCGCTCTAGCTTGTTTAGCGCTCCTGTGATCGCGGCTTTTCTCGCTTCTTCAGGGGTCAAGCTTGTCTGACGCTTTCGAGAGATCTCTTGAGCGCTCGGTAGGTCTGCAAACTCTGTCTCTAATAAGCTGCGCGCTGCCTGCGCTAAAGATTGATCAGCCTTCTTAGATTCGTTGGTTCGTCTGCCTGTTGCGCGGTCTAACTTTTCAGCCTTTCGTGTTAGCCCTCTCACTCGCCTGTAAGCCTTGAGATCACGCGCCTCAACCTCTGGCATCGTCTCAAAGTTGTCCGCGCCTTGTGTCACCTCGCGTGCGGTCTCGGTGAGCTGCTCGCGGGGGGTTGCTGCCATTCTCTGCGCTGTGCGCTCGCGGTCCTCTTTCGCGCGCTCTATCATCCTGTCAATGATCTGATCAGATGGCTCATATTGATTGATCGCGGCTGTTAGCGCTTCGTCTAGTGTGTCATAGGTTCCTATCTCGTTTGATGATAATGAGCCTGAGAGCAAAGGTTCATCTCTAAAGCGCTCGCGAGGTAAACTTAGATCATATCTAAACTTCCCTTCCCCTCTACCGCTCGCGGGGCCTGTGACAATGTGTCCGTCTCGCTCATAGGTTACGCGCTTGGTCGCCTCGTTTTTGCTAGGCTCACCAAAGAAACGCTTTGCGTCCTCCGCTGTGCGCTGCCCTTTCGGGGGTAGGTCTTCGATGTTCACTTGGATCTGAGTCTGGAGTTCTTCAAGAAATCGCGTCTCAAGATCTTTGAGCGCGTCTTCAATCTCGCTGCGTGACTTGATCCGCTTCTTCTTTAAGCTCTCCTGATCATCTGTCCATGATCCGCGCGTGAGTGTCTGTGAGCTCTTGAGTCCATTCAAGGCGCCTCTGAGCTTCGCGAAGTTGTCTTGTTGAGATGTGCGCTGATTGATGTCTGATGGTAGCGGTCTTTCCATGTCGCGATAGTCTTGATCGATGATCCGCTCTATCGCCTCAATGAGTTGCTTATCCTCATTGATCGAAGCGCGCGCGCGTCTCCCTGTCGAGGTGAGCTTATCAGCTCGATTACTTGTCTTGATCCTCGTCTGGGCGCCTCGCGCTCTCTTGATCGCCTCGCGGGCTCTTACCTGCTTTACATTTAGCCTTGTCTCAGGCGCTGTCTCTGTTAATTGCTCGCGAGGCGCTGCTTGAGGCTGTCTTTCTTCTAGTCGATCAAGCTCTTTGAGGGCTCTTTGATATTCTTTATTTGCTCGGTCTTCGGCGATTCCTATATCTCCAGCTGCTCTGTGATATCGTGCTGCGTTGCGTTGACCTGCTCCTCCTGAGAGTTGAGGTATTACAAGTTTTGCGCTGACTAATCGCCTCATTTGTTCAAGGATTTTAGGCAGGCGTCGATTTAAGATCTCTTGCGCTTTCGCCTGTTTTGCCTCGGTGCTGTATTCTCGGTTGAGTAGGCCCTGCTCTAACTTTTCAAGATCATCGAGAAGCTTTTTAACTTCTCTCTCTGCTGTGTCTTCGCGTCTTCGCCCTTCTCGGATAAAGCGCTCTACTGTGATCTCTGAACGGATATCATCTAAAAGTGTCTTAGGTGTTCCCGCGCTCTCAACCTCTGGCATCGTCTCAAAGTTGTCAGCGCTTGGGTGATCCTCGTGCGGTGTGACTGTCTCCGCGCTCGTCTCAGGCGCCTCTTGTGCTGCGCCCTCTACCTCTAGCGCGAAGGCGCGCGCATCTTCAGCGCTCTTGAAGACGAAGCCGCGTACATAGCGCGATTCATAGCGCCCGCCGTGCTTCTTCGCGATCTCAACGCGCCTGAAATACTCATCTCGATCAGTGCGCTCTTTCTGCTTCGCGGTGTAGAGCTTCGCGCCGGTCTTCGTGTGCGTGTGCTCACCTAGCTCAAAGCGCGTGATCTCTTGGTGCTCGTCGTGGCGCTCTTCGTGCTCTTGGTTCGCCTCTTCGATGATCTGCTGCGCTGTCTCTGTGAGCTCGTTTCGGGGGGTTGGTTGGGTGGCCTCAATAAGATCTCTGATCTTTTGCATTAAGCGGTCTGCTTCCCTCCTATTTCTTGTAGAGAAAGCGCTTAGCGTAGGATTCCACGCTGCGATCACGTTGAGGCGCCCCATAGCTGCTAAAGTGTTCCTATACACACTTTCTTCTAGGCGCTCTCTTGGTGTTACGATTGTCTCTCCGTCTGCCGTATACCCTATCTCAAAGAGATCATTTACCTCTGTGACTGTAACAGCCTCATGAGATCGTCTATCGGGATCTTGGCGCCTCTGCCTCTCTCGGAGAAAAGACCCCCCCGCCTGTCCTATGGTGCTGTTAATAACAGGATCAGGTTTTTGATTTGTTGATACAAACAAGCGGGTTTTAGGGTCTATGGTCGGTGAAGAGATCTGTCTCTGCTCTTCTAGGTATTCATCCACCACCTTAAACTCTTCGTCTGAGAGCTGTTTTAAAGCGTCTGCGACTCGCGTATCTTTAGCGCGTCGCCCTTTTGGCGGGGGTAGCTCATTGTAGATCTTGTTGAGCTTATCGAAAGCTTCTTGAAAAGATGTCTCGCTCTCCTCTACCTCTGGCATCGTATCGAAGCGATCCTCGCGCGGTGTGTCTGTGACCTGAGCGGGCTTCTTCTTCTTAGGCTTGCGCTGATAACGCTCATCAAGCTGAACGCCTGCGACCTGCGCCGCTTGTCTGAGTCGGTGAAGCGCGAGACCTAGCCCGCGCTTCACACCTTTGCTCTTGATCCGCTCAACGTCGCGCCTCTTCTTGTCGAGGTGCTCTTGCTCTGCTTTTCCGTGTTGCTTCTTGAGAAGCGCTCGGAGCTCGCTCTTTGAGATGGCTACAGGCTCCATGTCTGGCCGTGAATCGTGCGAGATAAAGACCTGATCACCTGAAACGTGATGAATATGGAAGTGTCCTTTTCGCCCTTTCCAAGTGAGCCTAAACGCTGCGCCCTCCACAAAAGCACCCTCTGAGACCTTCGCGCCGTGTTTCTTAGCGTAAAAATAATCCCACTCACGTCTGCCCGTTCGCTTGTTCACGCGCTTTGATGGTCTGCGATAGTCGTATTTTTTCGTTCTCGCCTTCTCTAGCTCGTCATCGTCCTCTTGATCGAGATAATGATAAGCGCTTTGGATGGCGCCCGCTGCGCGGTCGATCTTGCTCTGTACCCATTCGGCTAGGTCTTTGTCATCCGGCGCGGCCTCTAACATATCAGCGAGCTTGTCGGCGTACTCCGCGAGTAGCTGAGCTCGTCGCCGCGTCATCGGTACGTCCTGATAACCTCTGCTATTGATTGCATTCATGCTCAAAACTCCTCATCGATCTCGATGTCGTTATCTTGGTTGGGTGGTGTGAGGCCTGGGATCTCTTCGCCCTCATCCTCTTCACCTTCGCCGGCGGCGGCCATTTGTGCTGCGTTAATGTAGCTTGAGTTAAGCAACATATCAGCTATTGGATTATCGAGCGGTTCAAGGTCAAAAGCTGCGCGCGCCTCATTCACGGTCATGTAAGAATTGACCTTCTTACTGATCGCGTCTAGGCGCTGACTCTCGCTCTCTACATCGAGGCCTACGAAGCTGAGCTCTAAGTGAGGCGCTAAAGGTGAGATGATCCAACGATTGATCCATGTCTCTAGCGACCTGAGCAGAGGTCTCAACCCCTTCTCTTTGGAATACTCGATACGTTGCGCGGGGCCGCCTTGATTCAGTGCGCTTGATTGTCCTTCGTTACCAAACACATAGCCGAGCTCAGCGGGGTCCATCTGATATAGCGCGCAAACTTCTTTGATCAAGAAGTTGAGCCAAGAACTATACTCCATGTCAGAGTTCGAGTTGGTCATGTTGACCGATTGCACCTCTTCTTTTGCCTCAGGATCAAGTTGAATGATCGGTGTCTTCTTCGCGCCGTTCCCCCCCTGAAGCATCGAATAGAACTCGCGCCTGAACGCTCTAAACAGCGCAGGGCTCATCTTGCTCTTGATGGCTAAGATTCCTGATAGATGTAAACCGTGGGTGAAGTTTGCCGAGTTGTACGCCTTCGCTCTCACCATGTCTATGATCGTGGGCGCTGCCTCTTCGATCTCAGGATAACCATATCCATTCGATGAGATCTCGCTTCTTGGCCTTCGAATCCCAAAGGCCATTTGATCCGCGTCAAACTCCGCAACCACTCGATTATCGAGGACCTGAACATAAGCGGTTTTTTTCGGGTCGCGTTGGCCTGCTTTGATCTCTGCCTCTGTAGGCGCGGCGCGTCTGATGGTCGCTGAATCGACCGGCTTAAAAGCGACCGGCCGCCCGCCTTTATGGATGATCTCGAAACAGCACTGATCAAGCGTCAAACTATCGCGCGTGACCTGTCGTAAGAAGCCCTCAAATGTTTGATGACCTACGATCCGTGAATCACCACAACGGAGTAACCATTCAACGATCGTCTTGATCTCTTCGCGGTGCTCATCGGTGAGCTCTTCGCTTTGATCTCTTAGCCTAATCACGAAGCCTGCGGCGTGTCTATCTGGCTGTGGTCGTGCAAACTCCGCGACTTGAGAGACGCGGGTTTGAATAATTCCGCTGATCAGTGGCACGCGCGCTAACTGTCTCAGAGTCGTATAGCTGAGCGCGCCTTGTGTTCCCTGATGAGCGTCACCCAACAGCGCGCTCTGATAACTCAGATTGTGATCGGTGCTGTATGGGTTGAGCTCATACGCCTGAGGCGTGCCAGGCTTCGCTTTGACTAGATCCGTCATCGCCTCGATGGTGTTTTGTATGTCGCTCATGTTCCCCTCGCTGTTTACTCGATCAGATCGACCTCCAACGGTCGATAAATGAACTTGATTTTATCAATCGGTCGGAAGCATCTTACCACACCCTCAGCGCGGTTTTCACTCGGTGTCTCTCCGAAAGCGTTACCTTCGACTGTCCACGCGCCCGAGAGATCACTCTCGACCTTATCAATGATCGTGATGTGATCGCCCCACCTTTTATTCGCGCTTGTCGAAATGACCATAATATCACCCGCGCGGGCGTTCTCAAGGCCTTTGATCTCGCGCGGTGTGCCTCTGGCCCATTCGCGTAATCGATAAGTGCTTGGGAAGCTCTTTTTTCTGAGCTTGGGTAGAACGCTGATCCAACACCAAGCAGCGAAGCAACCACACCACGCGAATTTACGATTTTGATAGCTCTCTTGCCAAGTCCACCCCGCGCCCTCTCTGATATATCGATCAAGGATCGGTCCATCTGATACCTCTCCTACAGGCTCGATGATCTCCTCTCGCCATTGTGCAAGTCCTCGCTCAAGCGCCTCGCGCCCTGCTTCCTCGCTCGCGTATTCGGTCGGGCGCTCTACGCTTCGATCTTTATCTAATTCATTCATTAACTTGGCGCGTTGCGCTCTTCTCTGGTCATGTTCCATGTGTCTCTACCTCATAAAATGATAGGTGGCGAAAGTAGCAGCGCACGCGCTCAACGTGATCGCGGCGCCGATAGCTGCGGGCTTGAATGTCGGGCAATGCTCCGTAGAGCACAAAGCCTTGAGCGCGTTTAGAGTGAGCTCATGCTCTGCGATCATCCCTCTGACATCGCTCTGAAGGCGCTTGAGCGCGGCCGTTTCTTCTGTGAGCTGTCTCTTCAGCTCATCGCGCTCTGCTCTGAGCTCTGCGAGCTCGCCTCGATTGCGCGTGAAGAGTGAGCGAGAAAGCAATACACCCGCTTGAGGTGCCTGGCAGCCTCTCGGCAGTCGCGCGGGCTCATTCTCGCTCAATGTCTCCGGACAAGGTGCGCTGATCTCCTCACCTGAGCTCTTGATCCATACGCCCGAAGGCGCAGGGGTCAAGATCACGATAAGGCTCAAAAGTCCTGATCTAACCATGTTTTAGCCTCTCGCTCTCCACGCTCACGCGCTGCGCTCTTGGTGTCTGTGAGCTCACGCTCTCGCTCAAGCTCGCGCTCTTCGCTCTGCTTGATCTGGGTCTCAATCTTTTTCTTACGCTCTCGATGTGCTGCGCCCGCCGCCGCGATCACGGCGCCCGCGCCCGCTGTCTCTCGCCCGAAGAGATAATAGCAGAGGATCAATGCGCCTATGATGATCAGCGCTTTTTTGTGCTTAGATGAGAACATTTACTAAGGTTCCGCTTGCAACAGACCCGCTCTCATCCAGATCTCCTGAGTATGGAAAGATAAAACGGTGACTAGACCCTGAATCATTGTCTATAAAGACTCGACCGTTTTCAACGCTCAAGCGCCCCCCATGAGGCGCGATAATACGAGATGTGTACGCTTGAAACTCACCGTTTAGGCTGATAATCGCCTCTGTTGCGCCATCATCGATCCCGATGATAGATCCAATCATCCCGATGTGTGACGAAGCTTTGACCCATTGATTCGCGACCTCATCAAAAGACACAAGATCATGAAGCGCGACCCCTGCTGCTACTGCTGCTCTGATAATCATTAGACTCTCCTTAGATTGTCACGTCTTCGATCAGCTCGGCTCGAAAACGCCTGACGTACTGTGACCAATTGGCGTGATACCAACCAAGATCTGTGTTTACGTTCCCGCTGTTATAGGTCGGCACCACTCCAGGATTACCGCTTGCGATAGATCCCACCGCGTCTATTTTCACGTAGCTTTCCATCTTGAAATAAAAGACGTTATATCCTGTCGAAACATTACGTCCTGTATCGTAGGCCTCTACCTTGTGGCGGTCACTTAGTATTGACCATGTAGCGCCTGAGTAATATGAGGTTATGCCATTAGATATGAGAGTAGACGCCGCGTTTGTCTTTGTCACATCGTATTGTTGGGAGCATTCAAAGGTAATCTTATACACGCCAAGCTCGCGAAGCGCCCAATGATGCCCATGCGCGACCGCTCCTGCTGTGTTCTTCACTCTTACATGGGGCGATGCTGAAGAGTTTTGAATCGATGGATCCCGAGTCAATTGCAACGCGTAGGAATAATTAAAATAGGTACAAGCAGAAGGAAATAGCTCAAGTTCAAATACTCTAGGTTCGGGTTTGTATGTCATAGCGCGCTCCTTAGATGATATGCCAATTTGAACCGTCACAAACAATCGTGAGCGCTTCATAAGTCTGTGATATTACATACGTTAAAGAGCCGTCAATCGTCTCTGTAGAATTCGCGTCAATCGTGATGTTCGCTGATCCAAGCGCCTTGAACCCATACTTGAATCCGGAACCACAAGTAGCCGCGGGCTGTAACGTGACTGTGATTGCTGTTGAGCTGTTATTGATCGTGTAGATCTCCTCGATCACGCCCGAAGATGGAGCGCTCAGCGTTACATCTGAGGTTGTGATTGTTGAGGGGTTCACGCTTGGAGCAGATGAGCCCCCGCCCGCGCTACCTAGTGCGCTATCAATCGCGCTCAAGTGCGTGCTCAACGTATCTGAGCTCGTCGCCGTGTAATTTGTCGGCGTGATGTTGGCTGTCAGATCATCACTCGTCGAGGGTGTGATTGGGTTGATCACTGACCACGTTGAGCTGCTACGTTTGCTTAATGTGATCGTGTCATACTGAGCGAGAGTCGTCGAGGTCGCGCCGTCGAATGTGTCTGTTGACCCTCTGTTGAGCGTCACTGTGCCTGAACCCGCGTTTTTTACAGTGACTTGATAATCTGGCTTACAATCACTGAGCGTGGGGAGTGTCACCGTTACATTGTTCGCGGTGTTGACAATGTATGTTAGGTGTTTCTCTCGCCCGTGCGAGATGGTCGCATTTGCGCCGCTTGTGTCCTCAGTTGTCTCATATGTCGGTGTGTGTCTACCTAGTCGATAATAGACCCTCAAATCTGAGGCGCTCACATCCTCTGTCTCTATCTCGATCTCTACCCGCTCGCCCGGTTGTAGCGTGTAGGTGTTGCCCGTGATCTGTGTGTTATCGAAGCGGCGGAGGTAGGCTCTATAGCTGATGCTGTTCTGAAAAATGTAATTATCGTAGAGGTCCACGGTGAATGCCGTAGTGCCTCGATTCTCGAAGTATACGCGCTGTCCGTTCAGCTCGCTTACTAGAGCCTCGTTATTGTACCGATCCGGCAGACTGACTGTTCGCGCTGTCGCCTCGTCGTAGGCGGTTGTGTAAAGATGATATGGATAGACGGTCGAGACTATATTAGCGCTCAGGATCTTCTCGCCGTGTATCTCGCCCGCGCTCACAAAAGCCTTCCGCTGCGCGTTGTACGCTAGCGCCTGCGCTGTGTCTAGCTCATCTGTTGGAGCCTCGACCTCGAACGCTGGTGAATGATATAAATACCATTCAACAGGCGAACCGGCGCCCGCTTGATAAAGTCTGATCGTGCCTTGTGATTCAACTGTGATTCGGTCGGTGTAAATCGCCACTGTCGGCGCTTGGGTTCCGTCTGCGTAGTAAAGTTTAGCCTGCCCGCTCGTGTCGTAGAGCTCGATATTTACGGCCTGTGAGCTCAGATTTGTTACTTCTATTGTGTCTCCGTCTGTACTCCCGCTACTTGGTACGCGTGCGGTGAGAGTGCCGGTTATCGAGGGATCGACTACGTAATTTGTGTTTGCGCTTAGGGCTACAGTAGATGAGTTGTCAATGACTGTCGGTGCTGTCGCTCCGCCGCTTGGCGCGCTAAACGTCACAGCGCCCGCGCCGTCTGTCGTGAGCACGTCGCCCGCGTTCCCGTCCGTGATTGGTAAAGTGTAAACGCTCGCTGAGCTCTGATTGCTCGCGTTGCCTACAAAGAATTTCCCTTGATCTAGGTTTGGTGTCGCCGCAGTTCTGCCCGCGCCACCCACAAAGATCACACCCGCTGAATCCGCGCGCACTACTCGCCCGATGTTTTGGAGCTTTGCGCTTGATCCTGTCGGCGGGCTCGCGACTAGCGCTCCCGCTGTAGCGCTTACATAGAGCGTGTCTCCCTCGCTAAATGTAGAGGTGTTCACATTCTTGAGCTCACCTAGCGCGATCACCCAAACTTCGGCGCTCGCGTTGCCACCGGTCGCGATCAGGCCCGCTGCGGGCGTCGTGCCTACACCGTCTGCGTCTGCTAAGAGCACTTCTGGCACATCACCGCTGACCCCTGAGATGTAGACCGCTTGTCCAACGGTCATCGCGCTCAAGCTCGCGTTCTTGGCCTTAAATACAAGCCCGCCTGTAAGCTGACTCGCATAGACGCGGTTAAATGGCGCGTCTTCGTCTCTCAGAGTATCCGCTAGCTGTTTGCCTTTGATCCGCATAGGGTTTCCCTCTCTCGCATAGTGTCTATCTATGCCGAGAGAATACCACTATTTAGATTTCATGTCACCTTCGATCAAGCGTTGTATCGGATCTCTATGATATCATCTGTCTCTAAGGTGTAGTGTGTTGAGCCGTTCCAGATGAGCTCATCCCCTGAAGCGATATCAGCGAGCGCGCGCGCTGTCGTTCCGCTGTCGCTTGAGAAGTAGGCTTCGGTGGTCTTCACGCCGTCGCCTAGTTCGATGCCTACACCGTTCAGGAGTACAAGCACCGCGCTATCATCGAGAGGGGTTGCAGAGATGGTGATCCCTGTTCCTGTGCCATCGAGTGAAATCGAGCTCGCCGCGCTTCCGCTGTCGAGCTGTGGTACTGATGCGTCAAGCTGCCCGTTCGCTGTGTCTGCTGTGAGGCCATCGCCCGCGAGCGCTGTTAAGAGCTCATTTCGTGCGATCTTTCGAACTCCTGAAGCATCCACCATGACAAAGTTATGAGTGCTCGCGAGTCCTGCCGCGAGTACCGCGCTCATGTTGTCATCATCAAGCTCAAGACCTGATGAGCTCGATGCTAGACCACCGTTGCTCTTGAGGTTAAGCGCTACCTTGTTTGATGCTGTGGTGAACTCGTTCGTGTTATTGAGATCACTCAAGAAAGTGAGCGCTGAGATCTTGCGCGGGCCGCTTACGCTCGCATCATAGACCGCGATCGAATCACCGCTTGCCGCCGCGTCTGCTACTGACGTGAGACCGTTGATGTCAAGGTTGAGTGTGTCGCCGCTCTTTGAGAGACCGTCGCCCGCTGTGATTTGGCCCGCGCCTGAGAACTGAATGAATACTAGATCATCAGTGTCAAGCGTTGGTGAGCTCCCGTCGCCGTTCGCCTGTAGCACATACGCGCGGTTTTGATTCGTTGAGCCATCCTCGACGAAGACGAAAGCGCCTGTGTTGAGATCTGCGGAGCTGTCTGCGTCGGTTGCGCGCGTGAGCTCTGCGGCGGTGCTCCCGTCACCAACTACGCTCACATAGTAGATTCCGTTATTTGATGCGGTGCTCTGGTCCTTCAAAAGCACGCGATCATTGAGCGCGAGGCTCACGCCGTCAATCGAGATCGCGCCGGTTGAGCTCGCGGTGAGCACGTTTGCGCTGTATGATCCCGCGAAGTTTGCCGCTGACGCGACTACTACGCTCTCCTTAAAATCGAGCCCTGCCGCTGAGCCCGTGCTCACAGAGTCTACGTAGGCTTTATTTGCTGCATCGTTGTTTGAACTTGGGGTTGCTACACTCACAGACCCGGACGTGAAATCAAAGCTGTCTGTGAGGTCGATCTTTGCGGCTGCGATGCTCGCATTCGCAATCTGTTTTCCCTTGATTTGTGCCATGTTCGGCGCTCCTTATCAGGTGGGGTTATCGAGGTTGATAAAAGATTTCGATCACGTCTCCGGTCTCAAGCGCGTCTGCTGAGATCCAAGTGAAGGTGCGATAGTTATGCGAATACTCAACATTGATCTGTTGAGTCACACCGTTGAGCTTGAGGATCGCGAGAGCGTCGCCGTCAAGATCTGTGGCGGGCTGTTGTCCTATTGTGAACTGAGTTTGGGGCGCCGTGACCGTGAAAAGCTCAAGTTGCCAACCTTGTGAGCCTCCGCTCATCGAAGATTCGTCTCCGTATAGTGTCGCCATCTTAAAGACCTCTGGGCCATGTGCTGAGCGTAATTGTCTGTGTCGCGGGTGCGACGGGTACGCCTGCGAATTCAACCTTGATCGCGTCAAAGATCGGTGCGCGAGGGCCTGCTAGCATTACTGCGTCGGTCTCTAGTGCTCCTGAGACGTGCTCCACAAAAGCGGGCGCTCCTACGGGCCGATAAGATACCGTAAATGATCCCCCCCCTAGATCCTTTGCGCTTATCTGCACGTTTCTATGGCCGTCGCTGAAGCGCTGACCGAAATATGAGCTCGGCTCGATGATGAGCTCTGCTCCTCCCGTCGAGGTAAATGTATGTGTCTCTATCATCAGTGCTCTCCGGTTGTGAAGCCTGGTAGTAATTCGCTCCATATTGTATCATGACTCGCGCGGGTTGCGTGATCAGAATATTCAGCGTGCGTCATGATTTCGCTCTCATCTCCGCTAAATAGGCGCTCGTCGGCTGATCCTTGTAGCTCAGTGCCTCCAAAGTCCATCGTGTACACAAACGCGCTCTTTCTCAGCCAAGTCTCGGCGATCCATAACGCCATTACAGTGTCATCATGGCGCTCTTTGCCTAAGTTATAGAGCTCATGGATCAGCGGCTCTAGTCGCTCGCGGTCTGTGTCTGTGGCGCTTGGTAGGATGATCTTATCGTTTTCGAAGAGCACGCTCAGCGCTGGCACACCTTCCCACGGATCAGCCTTGTTGCGCGCGTGGGTGATGTGACCTTTGAGGGGTAGATCTGAGGATCGCTGTAATCCGAGATAGTGCAGCTCACCGAAAGCGTTTTTTTCTACCGCGACCACGCGCGGCGGGCGGGGGAACTTCGCATACTCTCCCTTAACTCTGCCCTGCAACTCGGTCGGGCTCATGCCTCGCTGACGAAAGATGTCTATTAGATATCGATCGCCCGTCTTTGAGTTCCTCCCCCATGTGATCCCCACTGTATAATCTGTGTCTCGCTCCTGAGCTCCCTGCGCATCGGTCACTAGCGAGAAATCCCAACCTTGTACGAGATCATCTACCTCGGGCGGTATGTTCCCGAGTCGGTAGCGATTCCCTCGCTCCATCGCTCTCTCTAGCCACGCCATCTTAAAGGCGGCTGAGCTCTCATCCTGTACTTCATTCTGAAACTCTCGCGAGAATAGGCGGCTACCTACCGCGCGGCGCTCAAGTAATAGATAATCAAGCGGGCGCTCCGATGGCCATAAACATGAGCCACCGGTTATGTCTACGCCCGTGATGATCTCGCGCCCGTTCTCGTCTGTGTCTGTCACAAAACTATAGCTCTCCGGCCATTCTGGGATAGCCTTGTCATGCATCACTCGATAGGTTGGATCATTGATCAGGTGCGCGAATAGATCATCATGGTGTTTGCGCGTTCCTATCACGAGTATCGATCCACCTCGCGAGAGCATAGGCGCCACAGTACCGCGCCACCATTCGCGGGTTTTTGATCTCACGCCCGCTGTGTAGGTGTTTCTATCATCTTGGATATCATCACAGATAATCAGATCAAAGTGACCACCGGTCACGGATCCCCCCGCGCCGATCACCTCAAGGCTTGCGTCTACGCTCTGTCTGGATCTGTTGAGATAGATCAGATTATTGGTCCACTTGCTCCCCTCGGCTTGAAATGGTGGCGCGCCGTCAAGAGGATCTGAGGCCCAATCCTCTAGGATTCTTGAGCTCTGTAGCAGCGAGCTTACTCGCCTCATGCGCTTCTCAGCTTGTCCTTGTGACTCGCTGATCCATAGGATTCTGATGTCTCGATCAAGGCACAGCGCGCGCGTGGCGTAGGTGATCGCGGCCTCTGTTTTGCCATGATCACGCGGTGCTAAGATCAGGGTTTTTGCTTTTACACCCGTGTCTTTGGCTCGGACCGTGGCGCGCTCCATCGTGTCTAGCCAACGGTCGCGATGATCAGCGCGCCTCATTCCGCAGTAGTACGCGTCGAAGAATTGTGGGCTCGCCGCGCTCAATATCCGGCGCCCTCGCGGGGTCGCTAATAGCTGTTGA
>Ga0222715_10001358_pt1 | contig 23549 bp, 38 predicted proteins | sample C33_9DmetaG_FD_165056 | JGI IMG/M metagenome (GOLD analysis project Ga0222715, IMG submission 165056) | Estuarine water microbial communities from San Francisco Bay, California, United States - C33_9D | ecosystem: Environmental > Aquatic > Marine > Unclassified | place: USA: California...
CCTGTGCCTGTGTCTTTTAGCGAACCCCATTCTAATATGTTAGAAACTTTAAAATCTCCTGCAGTATTTACATAAAGACCTGATTGGTTTCCTGAACCATCTGTTAATTCTTTTAAAGAAGCAGTTATTGCAGCATTATCGATTGTCTTAAATAGACCCTCATAAGTTGCAGAAATTTTAGTGTTAAATAGAGTTGCCATACTTTAATTTTTTTGTTTTATTATTTTGTATCTTTTTTAGAAATATTTTTAATTTTTCTATATTTTTTTCTTTCGGTTTATATCTCATAGTACCCAACCATTAAATGTAGCATCATAACTTGGGTATATATCATCATTCGTGTTGTTTGTGTATTCAGGGTATGTTATTTCATTAAAAGACATAAAGTCAATAAATCTTCTAGAATACCACTCAGCATTAGTTCTAGCCTTTTCTACTAGATAATCAACTTCTTCTTTACTAACTGTATCAGAATTTTCTGACCTATGTTTAAATACACCACCATTACGAACTTGGTATGCTGCAAATGGTAAATAATCAACTTGAGCAAACCATATTAGCATCGGTGCTATATATTCATCTAATAAAGTTTTCCATCTAGCATTAGCAGGTTGGTCAATATTAGGAATTGCTGCAGATAAACCATCATACAACTTTGTACCCATATAGTTCTGTACGTGAATCTCTTGTGCTATCTTTATGAACTGAATAAATTTTGATGTATCTATATTCCCATCAAGTATTGAGTTTCTAACTAAGTCAGTTCTATTTATGAATAATTGTGTTGCCATTAGTAAGTGTATTTTAATGAGCCGTGATTCGGTAAATCAAATGTTGCTTTTTTTGCATCTTTACTTCCCCAAGGATTTCGTTTGTATGTAGATGGTATATCGCCTGTTCTTCTATAGTTTTTTAAGTTTTCACTCACTTGCGCACCTTTTTTTCTTCTATATAAAATTTGCTTCCAAGCGTGTCTGCAGTAGCAACCACCTTTGTATTTGAATAAATCATAAGTGCTTTTACCTTCTGGACTAAAACCACCATTAACACCTGCTCTACTTGCTTTGTCAATATCTTCAATAGTATAAACTACACCCTGTCTTGATAATGCCATCATATTTTCACAAAACTTTCTTGTTTCGTAAGTGCTTTTTCTTTTACCATCTGCATCTCTTTGTATAGATTTTGCATTAGATTTTTTATAATATTGATATCTTATTTTATAGTTTTTAGAATCTAAGTCGCTATAAGAACTACCTTTATTTTTTGATTTTATTTCATCAGCTAATCCAACTAATTTTTTTATTTTACTTAATGTAGTTTCTTTGTTTACTATACTAGCAGCAACCCATTCATCATTAGCGAGGTTATCTTCATCAACATCTCTAACATCTGTAATAATCCATTCATCATTTACTGTTTCGCCTTTTAAATGTTCTAGCATTAGGTTACCTTGCTCATCTGATAATTTAGGTACTTCTGCGTGTGTTTTACAAGGCATATACCAAATCTCGCCATCTTCTTCGTGTTCGTGATAACCTTCGCAACCTTTTTCTTCAGCTACTTTTATAGCTTCTTCTTTAGTTTGATAAACATCTTGACCATCTATTTTTTTAAGACTAAATTTTTGCATTTCAACTCCTGTTTCTTCTTCAATAGTTTCTTTGTCTTGTATTGAACTATCAACTTCAGTAAACTCTAATGGTTGTAAAGTCGTAAAGTAGAGGTTTAAGGATATATCGTTGTATGCAAGTATTTTATCAAAGTTGTCAATTAAAAGTTCCTGAAAAGGTCTGATAACAGTATTATCCATAAGTAATGATGCAGTCTTTATTTCATCTGCATTATTTCCTAATCCACTAGAATCTTTAATTCCTAATAACATAGGAGATACAATTCTATGAGCAACCATTATTTTTTTAGCCGATTCATCAGATAAAAATTGATACTGATTATGTGCATCAGATAATTGAACAGGCGTTATCTCAGCTTGACTTTCTTTATTGTCATTAAAGGCTAGAATAAATTTACCTGCGTTACTTGTACCTGAAAACTTTTGTGCTATCTTATTTTCAATTAATTTACGTTCTTCTTGATTTGGCGTTCCATTATTGAAATTGATTAACATACTCGGAGCAAGACCATTCATTATATTATTTAAATGATAATTGCTAATTTCTTCTTCAAGTTCACAATACTGTAACCCACCTTGATAATCCACAGGAGAATAGTAATAAAAACCTGATTTGTATGGTTTTACATATAATATTTCAATACTTTCATTAGACATACCAAAAGCAGGTATTCTTAAAGGTTCATCGCTTCTTTTAATGTTTGCCCAATCTTTAAAATAAAAATATGCAGGTATTTCTCCATCTTCATTACATTTTTCTGCTCTTAAAGTTTCAATAGGCATATGCTCTACCTGAGCAATACGTTTTCTATCTTTAGTATATATTACTTGTATAGCACATTGACCCATTAATTTTAAATCATAGCATAATTTTCTAACACATTCTTTTTTGAATAAAGAAATCATTTGAGCATACTCATTTGGCTTTCTATTGCCATCTGTTGCGTTTAAACCTTTACCATAAATTTGCTGACTAATACCATTTATAGCAGCATTATTAGTTGGACTTCCATTATATCTATCAATTAAAAACTGAAAGTAATTATTATCAGCACCATACTGAACCCATTCTTTACCTTGAACTTCTTGGATTTCAGGACTTGTATATGTGCTTAAATTAACAAAGCCAAACTCTGATACCTTAGAATTTTTTACAAATTGCCCTAATGTATTTCTTTTTCTATTTTTCATATTACTAAATATGTATTATCATACCCATCATAAGTTAGGTATTGACCTTTATTTAATTCATAATGGTCGTTTTTATTTAATTGGTCTACATCTTGGTCTGTACAGAATATTCTATCTTTATAGATGTCATCTATTTGTTCAGAATCTAAGTTCCATATTTGGTCATATAAATTCCAAAAACTATAATTTGTATTCCAATAATTGTAATCTATGTATAATCTTAAATCATAAAAATGATTTTCTACTAAGATAGGATTAAATGTTAAATTAAAGTTTAAATAATTGCCTGAAGTTACTGCTGATGTTATATCATAGTATTTTGTTACGTTAGTGCTATCATCTGTGATAGATACACTAAAAGCATCGGTGTATTCTCTAGGGATTACGGATAATGCTTGGGCAGTTGCTGATGTAGTTAATATAATCATTACTTATATAACGTAATAATATAAGGAATTTGTACAATCATTTAAGCAAAAAAAAAGCACCCTATTAAGAGTGCTTGATTTTCAATTAAAAAAAACTATTATTATGCAGTTGGGTCTATTTGTGTTGCATCTGGAGTAACTGCGTTATCTAAGAAATAAGGTGCAGTTTCTTCTAACCCTTCAAAAGTTAATGTGAAACCACTTAAATCTCCTGCAGCAGCACCAGTAACAACTGTACCACCTGTGCAATCCATTCCATTTTCAAAACCACAAAGGAAGCTATTACCATAGTAGTCCTCTACAACGATGTAAGGTCTAGCTACTGCAAGAACTTGTAGTTCTGCTTGAGTTTTAGCATCTAAATAAGTTAATGTTAAGTTTAAAGTTTGAGTATAAAAAGTAGTACCATTTTCTCTAGAACTTGTTACAGTTGTTTCTAAAGATGAATTACCTTTTACATCGTATTCGTACCAAGTTGGAGCAGGCGAACCATTTGTGATTGTTGCTTCTTTTGTTGTTGAATCTACTGCAATTGATGCGATAGTTCCAAAGTCAGCAAAGTAAACAGTTTTTATTCCCCCAAAGGCACTTTTACAAGGTACTTTTCTACCTGTGTTTAGTGTACAAGCCATAGTATTTATATTTATTTTAAAAAAAAAGGCAAGCAGATTATTCTACCTGCCTTAATTCAGTTAGTTAATTATTATGCGTATTCTACGATGTCAGAAGCAATACCAAATTGTACTGCAGAAGTAAACCTCATTACCATTCTAACATTGTTTGAAGCATCTAAGTCAGCCATATCTAAAACTTTCACTACGTTAGTGTCGTTTAAGATTCCTGTTCCAAAGTATAAGTTACTTCTTTGTGCTGCATACATTACATCACTACTCATTCCTGGACAAACAAAGATTTTAACACCATTTACACTTAGTGAACCATTGTTCCACCATTGTGTACCTTGTGCGTTTACACCATTTGCTCCTAATCCGTTAGCTGCAAATCCTCCTAATGCTTGAACATAAGCCTTAGCTATTGCAGAAGGAATATAAATGAATAAATCTTCTTTTCCGTATAGTGAAGATGGTATAGCATCTACAACTTTAGATAATTCATCAATTACGTTTGCTGCTGTTATTGCTGCTTTTGCAATTTGTTGTCCTGCTGGAATATCTCCTGCTGCTGCTGAAGCTGCGATTAGTTTTTCAAATCCATCAAATGAATTGTTTGCTCCTGCTGCTGTATCTCCTTGCCAAATACATAATTCTGTATTTTGTGCTACTTCTGCTGCTACGTGAGCAATCATAAAGTCAGAGAATTTTGGTGGTAAAGATTGATTTAGTCCATACCCCATTTGTTGTGCTTCCCAATCGTTTACGAAGTCATACTTACATAATTGTAGGTTTACTTGTAACTCAACTGGTTGGATAATTCTTTCTGTAAGTGTTACAGATGAATTAGGTGTGAAATCACAACTTGCAGGACTAACTAAAGAACCTGTTGCTAATTTTTTAATTACTTCTTTGTAAGCGATATTTGCTTTTACTGTTAATCCTCCATCATCAATTGTAGATGCTGAAAGAAGTGCTGCAGCAATATATTCTCCTGCGAACTCACCTGCATACGTAGTAGTGATATTTACAGCAGTTGCTAAATTTACATTTTTTAGATTACTCATTTTTTTTATTATTTATTTAATTTATTTAATACTCTATCTAGTGTCGTGTTAAACTTACCTTTTGCAAATTCAACCTTTTTTGTTTTACTAACTGATTCTGGGTTATGTTTTATTGGCTTAACAGCAGCTTCAGATAATTCTTCTTTTTTTACTTCTTCAGAAAATTCTTCTTTTACTGTTCTTGATTTTAATGGTTGTGAATCAGAACTCATTTCTTCTTCTTCCATTTTACTTTCTTTATCTGATTTTAAATCAGCGATAGCATCTTCTAGGTTTTGGATTCTTTTTTCCATTCCTTCCCAATCTCCAACATCAGCCATTTTTTCTTCATCTTTTTTATCTTCTTCGTAGTCATCTTCTTTTAAATCTGAAGTGATTTCTTCTCCATCTTCTCCTTCTTTCTGTGGAACTTCATCAGATACTTCTCTAACATCTCCGATAATTCCTTCTTCTTCTACAACTACTAGTCTTGAATCTTCTAGCATATATTCGCCAACAGGCATTGCTACTTTTTCATCATCTGTTACGATAAAAATTTCTTTACCTTTTTCAAATGATTCTGCACTTACGATAGTGCCATTTTCTAACTTCATTTCCTCAAGTTTTACCTCGATGTTTAGAAGTGTTTTAATTTGGTTTAACATTTCAGTTGATTTCATATTATTTATATAACGATTATTTGATTTAATTTTGCATTTTCAAGTTATTCTTGTGATTACTCCGATGCCTTGTGCGTGTATTGAGCCATCACAACAATCAATAGAATATTTATTAGTATCCCAACATAAACACGCTCTAGAACTTCCCTTAGGACTTGTTCTACTAGGTATATATGGTCTATTATTATTCCGTTTCATTTGTCAGTATGTTTTTTATTTCATTAAGTAGTTTATCATCCTCTGACATATCTTCTTTGATTGATTCTTTAGGTCTTTCCATTTTATCTGCAAAGTAACCCTCAATAGAAAAACCCTTAACTTTATTAGTTTTAACGTATTCTTGCCAAATATCCTCATTATTTACTTTTACTGCTCCCATCCAAGTACCTACAGGAACATCTAGTCCATATTTTCTTGACTTGTCGTGTACTTTGTCTTCTACTATCCAACTTTCAACAAGTGTTAATCCATTCAACGCTTCTTTGTGTTCTAGTGTTGAATTATTTTGATAACCATTTTTTAAATACATCTGAGATGCTTTCATTATAGTATCTTTTGAAAAGAATATATAATAATCCCCTTCGTTTCCATTTCTGTAAATTGGTTTATTAGGTATCAATAAAGCACCTAATAATATTTTTTTTTCTTTATCTAGTTCTGCTAATTTAATTTCTTGTGAATTTAAAGCAACAAAATCAGATTCAATAGCTGGACTTTCAACAATAGAAATAGCATCTATGCCACTTTCTTCTTGTTCTTCATCTAAAATTAATTCTATTATTTTCATAATTATATAACGTATTAAAAATTTAAATTTGTATTTATCCTATCGTTGCACCCTGAATAGTGTTTCTTTCTAATGCTTGTGCTGATGTAACTTCGCTAGCTACAACAAAGGCTTGTACAGGTGTTTGACTTTGTTCCCCTATAACATCAGCTAATTGGTTTGTATCACTTGAACCTACTAAATTAAATGAAGGTGGTGTCGGTGGCGCAGGTGTTGGGGTTGAACCACCCCCTACTGCAGGTGGCGTTTTACCTGCTAAAGTTGGTAACTTTGTACCTTTTATAGCTTTAACTTGAGCCATACCCGAAACAACTGCTGCTGCTGCTGCAATCGCACCTAACGCAGGTCCGATTATGGGGATACCTGCCATAGATTTATAAGAATCTGTTGCTGACTGAAAAGTGCTTATAGTTGCTTGACCAATAGCTGCTGCTTTACCTGCTGCTGATTCCTCTCCTAGTATAGTTGCCATATTACCTAATGTAGAACTGGCAATTCCTAGTTTTTCTTTTGCAGTCATATCTTCCCACTTAACAGAGTTTTCTGCATTTTCTTGATTGAACTTATTTAATGCATCAACTTTAGATTTTTCTAAACCTACAATTGATAAACCTTGTGCTTTTGCTAATTCTATTAACTTATCATAATGTTCAGTTACTTTAATAATTTCTAATTCTCTTTTTTCATCATCTGTAACTGCTGACGCATCTCTTATTTGGTCTTTTAATGTTTGTAGTTCTTGCGCCTTTGTTAACTCATCAGCATCTTCTTGTTCTTTTTTAGCTTTAGCTTCTGCATCTTGTTGGTCTTTTATTGTTTTAGCTTCGGCATTTAAAGCTATTATTTGAGATGTAACTTCTTTTGCTTTTGTAAGTTTAGCAGTTTCTAAGTTTATAAGGTTTGCTCTTAAGTTTGCTTCTTCTTCTAAATCTTCTTTAGTTGATTTTCCTAATGCATTTTCTTTAACTTTAGCGTCTAACCTTAATTGGGCAGCTTGTATTTCTTTTTTTGTTATTTCTTCTTCTAGTTGTCCTGCTTCTTTTAGAAATTCAATTCTTTCACTAACTGTGAACTTTTCTTTATCAACTGCTTTTTCTAATAAGTCGGCTCTATCTCTATTAGCTTTTGCTCTATCAACTATAAGTTGCCTATCTAATTTATCAGCCTTTGCTCTTTGGTCAGCTATTTGACCTGCTATTTTCGCTTCAGCTTTCATTTCAGTAACTAAATCTTTTGTGCTTTTGATAAGTTTTTTAGTTCCATCTATTAATAAATCAGTAGTAATTACAACTGGGTTTAACCCTTTATTTAATGATACAAAGCCATCTTTAGCATCATTTAAAGCACCTGAAAAATCTCCTGAAAACAATTTTTTTATAGCACTACCCATCAAACCTAATCCATCAATAACTTTATTGACTTTGTCCATTACAAATTCTTTAATGCTATTGCCAAAGTTTTTAAGAGCATCTATTGGGTTTGTGAACACATCTATTAGAAACATTCCTAAGTCAGCTAATTTATCAGTGAAAGCACTTACAACTGCCCCAACCATAGCCATAGCTTTAGACCATTTATTTTGCCCTTCTTCAGAAGAAGTAAAGGCAGAAGCTAAAGATGTTAATACTAAAACTAACGCACCTATTCCTGTTGCTATTATAGCACCCCTCATAGTTTTAAAGCCTTTGTTCACACCACCTATACCATCTTTTAAACCTTTAAAGCCTGATATTACGCCACCTGTTTTTTGGTCTATTAAACCTAATGCACCAGAATAATCAGCAGCGTTTTCTTCTGCTTCTTTCATTACTTGGTTTGCTTTCTTTCTGTCTTTATTAACTTGTTTTAAAGCAACCTTTTCATCTGTAAGCCTTTCTTTAGTTTGTTTAATTTTATCATTTAAGTCTTGTCGTTTAGCTAAGTCTGTAGCTGAGGTTTTGTTTAATTCCTTTTGATATTGTCTAAGTTCTTTTTCAATATCATCAATTAACTCCTCTTGTAACTCAAGCGATTTATTGAGTTCATCAATATTTGCTTGTGCTTGTTTAGTTGATATTTTAATATCATATTCTTTTACTACTGTTGCCATCTGATATTGTTTTTAAGTTTTTTAAAACCTTGTTTGAAAGTTTTAGGTAATGCGTATTTGCCTTTTGCTATTTTAATATTTTCAGTTTCTCCTATCGCTAAATTCAGCAAGTCTAATATATTTTTAATCATAATTTTATTTTAAGGTTGCCCACAGAATATGTTTGTTATTACTCCATTAGAATCTAAAGCCATTCCCATTATATATGAATTATCTATACAAACTGTATCATCTGCAGTTGAACCTATTTGAGAATAATTTCCAGAACTTGCTGTGCTAGTTAATGTTGCGTTATTATACATTGTATCTCCGATTGATAAACTTGCTGCAACACCTACTGAATAATTATAATATAAAGTTCCAAGTGAGCCTTGATACGATACATTAGGAAGAACTCTATAATATGGTGTTCCAACATTTAATAATTCTAATTGACTTTTACCATTTGTTAGGTTTGTAGTGATTGAATTTATTTGATAGTTCTGTTGTCTGATTTGTATTAAGTCATTCAACTGTAAATTATGAAATATCTTTTGTGGTAAAATTGCATTAACTTTAATAAGCCTTCTACCAATATCAAAGACATTATTTATGTATGTACTATAATTAGTATTAAAAAGTGTTCCTAAATATTCAGAGCCATCATATTCATTTATTGCAGCAGTAAAATTAATATTAGTTTCATTTGTTGTTCCTACTTCTAAACTATTAGATGGTATAATATAATCATCTATATCTTCTGTACCTGTGCCTGTTTGTAATGCTATTTCAGTTCCATTACTAACTTCTATTGCATAAAAAACTAAAGGCAGACCATAATAGGGTTCTTGATTATCATCAACAAAATATCCGTATTGTATTGTTGTTTCATTAGCAGGTGCTGATACTGAAGTATTAACATTAATTAATCTTTCATACAAAAGATGTTCAAAGGGTATTTCTACTTTATAAACATTATTCGGTGCATCAAAAGTTGCATTATTTAATGTGTATTTCAATGTTCCCCAACCAATATTATTAAGTTGATTATATTGTTTTGCTAAAAAAGTTCCTAGACCTTTATATTTAAATTCTATTTCTTTAAATGGTAAAGCAACATCTGTACTTGATTTTGTTACATCTAAATATTCATCTATTACAATAGGCGTTGCAGAACCTGATGCGTAATAACTATCTAAGGTCTTAACTACTATTGTGCCTGAATTATCTATATAAGCAGTCAAATTAAACATTTTAAATAAAGATGTCAAGAAACTAATTATTGTCATTTCAGGTATTTGTTCAGGAATATTAAAAGGAGTTATCGTGCTACTTTGAAATGCAGTTGCATTTTTCCAAATATCAGTTCCACCACCACCACCTTGACCAGGAACAGCAACAGAAATAGTCCAAACTATATTATTTGCATTAAAAGTTATTCCATTAGAATCTAATGTTGCAACTTGAATACTATATTGACCTGCTCCTAATAATAATCCAGATGTGCTGAAAAATGTTTGAGAACCTTGTACATTTGTTCTTTGGTCATAAATAGAACCATTTTTTAAAATCTGTATATTATATACTGTTTGTAAATTGGAAGGTGTTACTGTTAAATCAGTTTGTACAATTTGTGTTGGAGATGTTGGTGCTATTATTTCTAATATACCAAATATGGAAGCAGTATAACCTGTGTTACCTGAATACTTATACAATTCTTCTAACTGAACAAAATTTAAAGCTAGTTGTTGAGTAGGTTCTACACTACCTTTTTTTCTATGTAACCACATCCATAAATTATGAAATTGAGTGTTACTAGAATTATTAAAAAAATCATCAGAAAAATTTATTGATGGGTATTGTAATTCTATTGCATCAATAATAGCTTGTAATCTTATGGCAAATTTTAATTGATTCCATTCAACCCCATTTGTTCCACTTGTATTATGATAAAATAAATTTCCATCATAATTGTGTGTTGCAGAATCAGAATTATAAAATAATCTTTGAGTATGTGTTATAAGTGGAGTACAAATATTAGTTGTGCTAGTTAAATTAGCAGTCATTTTACTTTTAATATTTGTTTTTGTATACTCCTGATTGTATGTTGATAGACTAGGTAATGCTCCTAATTGGTCATCTCCTAATACATCTTTTAAATTTATTGTATTGCCAAAGAATGTAATTCTATATGTATGAGGTATGTTTTTTTTTAAATCAACCCCTTCTAATTTTATATAGCCTTCTTTAAATGGTAGTGTATTTAATTCAATATATCCTGCCACTTTATTTCTTGCATCAAAACCACCTTGTATATCAAAATTGTAATAATGTTTAAATATCTTGTTATTTACTTTAGATGCAGGTAAGGAAAATGTTTTAGAAAACTCAGTAAAGATTTTACTAATGTCTTTTACGTTTTGTATTGTTTGTGTAAAAGATACAGTTTCATCTTTAAATAAATCTACCCTTTGTGTTCCTATATATAATTGGAGTTTTTGCATTTATCTAATGTTGTTTATTAAGTCAAATGCTTCTTCAAAATCTATTGTGTATTCAATTAACTTATCATTGACTGATGTTTTGAATTTCATACTAGAAGTTTTAACAGTTACAGGCACAGTTTCATCAGCAGAAGGATTTTCTTTTTTTGGTCTTGTCATCCATACATACTCACTCAATAATAATTGCTCAAAAAACTGATTTGTATATTCAGGATAATAACCTGAACTTAAAGTATGAATTTGTTTGCCTTGTGTATTAAATAGTTTATTAGGTGCATTATTTATTTCGTATTGAGCATATTCATCATCAGGATATTGTATTGTATTAGACTGATATTTTTCATTAGTTCTATTTAATGATGTAACTTCTTTTAAGAAAAACCATAAATCTTGCTGAACTCCATATCGGTTTATAAATGTTATTTTTCTACCTGAACCATATTTAGTACAATCAATTCTATTTATATAGCAAATATTTGAACCTTGATTTACCACTTGTGTGTCAGTACCACTATAAGAACTAACAGAATAAACTCCTGCGCCTGTCATATAATGAACATACCCTGAAACACCATAAGGCACATATATATTCCATACTGCTGTGCCTGATGAATAATTTGCTGCTAATAAGTATTTATGATTTGCAGTAAATGGAACTTCAGGATTTGAAGCTTCAGAAAAATATCCAAAGGCTTCCCATCCTACATCTGTATAATTAACAGTTGAACCTACTTGACTACCTGTTGCGTTTAATCCTGAATAGTTTTTTAGATTAGTTGATATTAATACTGTATCTACTGTATAAGTAGCTGAATAAGTTATATCTAAATAATCTCTAACAAGTTCTGAAATATCAAAATTGCAACCTGTACTTGGACTTACATTTTTAACAAGTGTATAACGTAAAACTGTATTTATTGTTATTGTGCATTCTACAGACTGAACTCCTGATGAGGGTACTTCTATAAATTTATATTGTGGGTTTCTTAATGCTATATTTGCCATTGCGTTTATTTTTCTCCGTATATTATTTGTTTTTCAACATCAAGAATAAATGAATCTAATAATTCATCTCCTAGTTTTTGTTGCGACCTTTCAAATGGTGTTGTAAAAAAGTTAGATGTTTTAATACCTCTGTTATATATATTAGAAGCAATCACATAAGCCATACTCCTATAATTACCTGCTTTAAATTGACCACCTTTTGAACTTCCTTTTTGTTCTCTGAATCTTACATTTTTACTTTTTGCCCAAACTTCTATTTTATCTAAGAAAGTTTTCCAAGTTCCTGCATAATTACCACTACCAAACCTGTATGGAGAGTTAGGTGCTTGCTGCCCTGTTATCTTAGCGTTAGGCGATACTTTACTAGGGTCTTTACCCTTTACACCTTTATCAACAAAAAGTCCGTAATCCTCCATTAAGAACTCTAATAGAAAGGCATCTACCTCAACATCAACATTATATTGTAACGAATTATATAAAGAACCACCACCTTTGCCATCTTTAGTTAAGTTTGTTCTAGCTTGTTGAACAACATACTTACCATATTTTTCAATAGTGGCTTTTAAGTTTGTGTATTTCATTAGCAAATGTATATATCGTTATAAATAAGGACTTCCATATTTGCAGTCCAACCTGCTAACTGATTATCAAACCTGTCATAAAATGGTATTAAACTTGGCGATGAATCTAATTGATACATATCAGTATATAGCGTACCCATTCTTAGCCTTTGTATTAGTTTATTTAAAACTGCTAGTTGCGTATTTAAAATGTCTTGTTCATTGTTGTTACCTTTGAATCTATCTATTGGAAAGTCTTTTGATTGGTCAACAATATCCATAGCAAGAACGCTGATGTTAAATCTTAATACTTGTTCTTCATCTGTAACGCTATTTATTATGATATGACCTAGAGGGAAAATGTCTTGTTTATTCAGGTTTACATCTGATATGTTTCCAGTTGTTACTGTGTTGATATTGATGTCTTCTAATAATTGTTCTTTTAATTTTTCCGTTAAATTATAAAAACCTCTTACTCCTTGATTGCTCATTTAAATTTCTTTTTTATTTCTTTTGCTTCTAGTTCGTTTTTTTCTTTCATAAATGATAACATCATAAAACAAGAATGCACATTTAATTCAGTGATACTTTCAAATCGCCTAATATCCCCTTGAGCGAGTCCATAAATTGATTGATACCAACCCCACTTTCTTGAGAATTGAGATACTCCGTCAAGGCTTTTGTCTGATTTTCCTCCAAAGAGTTCGTCATAGTTTTCGATAAGTCCAGACCTAAATTCCACAAAAAAAAAATTGCTGACATTACTGCATTCATAGGCATATCTAAAATACTAGGATGTAATTCTACTTTATAATCTTCAATACTATAATTTTCTTTTAATTTAGCAATAACAGGTCTATATAAAACATTCATAGCTTTTTCCATATTATCCCAATCTCCTATAAAGTTATCTAAATCAATATACTCCCCTAGCGTTAAATCATCTAGTTGCGGATGGAATCCAAACTCTATTTTATTAATTTTAAAATGCCTTACAAGATTTGGTTTCTGCTCAAACAAACTTGATAATATACTAATAATTTCTTGTGTATCTATAAGTTTTAATTGCATAACTTGTTCAAGTTTGGCTGAACAAAATATCTCTATCATTTTAGCATTTAACAATCTATCATCTTTTGTTTGCTCTTGTATTTTTAAAAAGCGTTTATATTGCCTTAATGTAATGTCCTCAAGCGAGTTTGGTATGCTTATGCTAACTTTCATATATATATAACGTATTTAATTAGTGATTTTATAATACACTAAGATAATAAAAAAAGGGCAGCCATTTCTGACCACCCTATTGATGTTGTAACTTTTCCCAAGTTATTATTACAACACCTTATTCATTTCTATTTTCTTGTGCATAATCCCATACCTGTGAGTGTATTGCATCATCAACCCAATCCCAATAAAAGTCAGTTATATCCATTCCATTTAAAGTAACTACTAGTATTTCTAAATCACTTTCAGGTGGACTAAAATAATCTCCATCATCCCAATAATACTCATAAGAAATATTTAAATTATATTTAGCTTCCTCAACATTGTATTCTCCTTTTACTTTCATAATTCTAATTTTTTTAAGTGTTCGTATTTGTCTTTTAAGTCTTGTAATTCTAATCTAGCTTTATTTCTGTCTTCCCTATATTCACTAACTATACTATCGTGTATTCTAGCTTCCTGTTCCATTGTGTTTGCCCAAAGAAATATTCCAACTAAAGAATCTGACATAAGTTGTAACTCTTTATTGTTAGGACTTTTGTCTATCCATTTTTTAATAAGATTTATTGCAGAATCAATATGAGCATAAAACTCTAAGTCTTTTAAATTCTGTATTTGTGTTTTATATATACCCATTATTTATTGTATGCACTTCTAGAGTTAGCTAATATCTGAAATTTTTCTTGCTGTGTTCCTAGTAGTTTACCACATATCGGAGATACTTCAGTATAAACTTCTGTGCCTTTTTTATAAAGTTTTTTAAACATTATATCTTCTTGTAATGTTTCTAGCTTTCTACCTGTATAACCTAGTCTTTTTCTATCAGGTGTTTCTAATATTTCTTTTCCTATAAGTTTTGAACCTATATAGTATTCTTTTGAGTATCCGTTTATTTCAAACATTTGTTTCGTTTTATTATTATATATCAAATATAAAACTATTTAAGTTATAAACAAAATATTTTATAAGTTATTTTTAATGTAAGGTATATTTACCAAAGTTTGGTCTTGATAATATAGAGTAAGTAGCATATCTACAAGGGTCAATAATATGGTTATGCTTGTCTTCAGGTATATTTATAAGCCTTCCTGATTTGTCTTCTTTCCATTTATAGTTTCTGAATTCTTGTATAGCATTGTTACTATCTGAAGTAATATGTAATTTATATCTTTTTAATAAGTCTATACCTGCATTAATTGAATCTTTACCTTTTAAACTTGGAAATATATTATGCCCCATTCTTCTAAGTTCAGCTATCAGTCTTGGCTCTGCACTATCTGCATATATAGGGTTAGTCAATAAGTTTTGTTCTCTTAAAAATATATTAATGTCTTGCGTTGTCATTTGCGTTCTATATAAATGCTCTTTTATATATAAGTTATGTTCTAATACAAATACGCTTACAAGTGTTGTAGGGTCATTACTGTAACCAAAATCCATTCCGTATGATATTAGTTTAGCATCATCAGGTATTTTATTTACCTCTGCATATTTAAAGATAGTATTAACACTACTCGCCCTTTCTCCTAATCCATATATTTGCCAATATTGGTCATCGGTTTCTTTTAACCTTTCTATCTCATCTCTAATTACATCTTCTAAAAAAGGATTATCTAAATAAGTAGTTTTATAAAAGGCACAATCTTTTCTAGTTATAACATTATCATAAATCCAATGATACTCATCTGATGGGTTAAAATCTAATATTATACGTTCTTGTGTTCTAAATATTAATTGTTGCCAATCTTCCCAATATAACTCGTTACCCTCATTGATGAATAGTAAATCCCTTTTACGCCCTCTAATCTTTTGTGATTGGTCAAGTGATGTGAACTCAATTAAGTTTCCGAATAAATTATATTCACTACTACTCTTATTATGATACTCATCTCTATAAACTTGATAATGATTTAATATCTGTAGGAAATCTCTTAATACTGTTGCTCGTAAGCTTGGAAATGTTTTACGACAAATAGTAATTATCTTATTTTTATTATGTGTGCAATAATGAAATATAATAAATAAAAGTATGTTGTATGTTTTACCACTACGAGTTCCGCCTTGCTCTACAACTATTTTCTTATCACTATTTACAAGATGTTTGTAAACTATATTAGTCTGTATCTTCGGTTTTATCAATTATCTCGATTTGGAAATTAGTAGGAACTCCATCAGCACCTGTTATCTCTTGTCTTTCTATATACCCTCTTTTTTTACCTTTTGTTTTTAAATAGAATATTGTAGCTGATGTTGAGTTGTCAGATATTTGTTTATGTAATTGACTTTCTGCAAAATCTAAAGCAATATTCTCAATGTCTTTAACTTCCCTTGCAAAATCCTCATCTTCATTTAGCCATTTATAAAATGTACTTCTTGGTATTTCAGCTTTCTTACAAGCTACTGTTACAATTCCTAGACTTTGTTCTAAAGCCTTAATCATTGATTCTTTTTTTATGTGTCTACTTTTGTTCATATTATTTATCAAAACCAGAGAGAGGATAAAATATTAAGCTATTTCTATAAGCATCTTCATTATGCTTTATAATCTTAGTAACTCCGTGTATGTTATACCAAGCAGGATATACTAAAATACTATTATTAGCTTGTTCAAATGTATGATTAAAATCAGGAACACATAATGCCCCACCCTCTGTATCTTTTCTTTTAGTTAGTATTACGTTTACTGTGTTTTTTAAATTACCCCTATCTTGATGAAATGGTGCTGCTATATTGAAGTTAGATATACTGCTAGTAAATAAGTTTCCAAATCTATATTTAGGTAATGTCGTTTCTTCTATTATCTTTTTTTGTATTTCATATTGTTCAGGCATATACTGTTTGATTAGTTTCTCACTTTCTAAACAAGATAGTAACATTGCTTTTATGAATGTCTTTGCTTTTTGGTTTGTGTGAACTGCTGAAACAGAATTGTAAGGTCTTCTAAGATGAGGTTTAGCTAATACGCCACCTAATATAGTGGACATCTGTACTGTATTCCTAGCCTTTGCTTCTGCTCTACTTATACCGTATTTTCTTTGCATTTGCATAACATCAGAACGTTCTAATAATGATTTAGGAACATTCTTACTCAAGAATTCTTTGTTGGCTATTGTAATGTATTGTTTTAGTTTGTCAGGTAAGTCGTTTAAATAAAAACCTATTATCTTACCCTCAAACTCAAGTAAACAACTTTCAGTTACAGTAGGTGGAACAAACTCACACCTTGAGCCAATCTTTTTGTCGTGTTCTTGTTTTTCTAGTTTTAATGTTTTCATATTAATATTTCATTTTTTCTTTTTGGGTTTAATCTTATCTTATCTCCCCATTTAGATTTTAATATCATTATATTTTTTTGTTCTTCTTTGTCGTTTCTAATATCAACTGCCCCACCTTTGTTTGAATAATGCTTGAATGTAAATAAATATTTTTGATACCTAAGAACTTTACCTTTTTGTATATGTTGAAGCGTGTAATCATAATCTTCTTTTAAACTAAGTTGAGTATCAAACCTCAATTCGTTAGGTTTTACAAATAACATATCGCCAATACAGAATTTATTTTCTAATACTAATTTATTAGCAAAAAAATAATTATCAGTAGGGGGTACACCCATTAAATCAACTCCTTTTATTTTAACAAACTTACTTACTATATCTTCAATGGCTTCATCTAACTTTACTATCTTTTTTTTAAAAAAATTTTTGTTAGTTGTTACCTTTTTTATATCATCACTTAATTGTATACAAATATTATTATTACTAAAAGCGTGTTCAAGTGCAAAATTTCTACTATCCATTAAGTTACCTGTATTATAAACTTCTTTACATCCATTCTGCTGATATAATTCCTTTTGACCATTTTTAACACAAAAGATATATTTTTCTTTTTGTTCTTTATCAAAAGGTAAATCATTGTAACGATTAGCACTTATCACATAAACTTTATGATTCATATTTCTGCATAGCTTTATAAAATAAATCAGATAAATTAATTCCTTTATTTTTTAAGTCATCATATATTTTTTTTATAGGCTCAAAATCTGCAGCAGGATATTCAAGTATTATTGATTTCTTTGTTTGGTCATACATAGTTTGTATTTCATCATCTAAGTCAATCTCATCTAACACGCTATAATCTATTGCTTCTTCAGGTTGCCAAACATCAATACCCCAATCTTTTAATTCTTTAGTATCCCAACTATTAGCAAGTATATCCCAATCCCACTCACCGAAGCCTACATTATCTTTGATTACAAATTGTTGCATTTGTTTTTCTGTTAGATTCTCAGCTTTAATAATCCATACATCTTTTAAACCTAATTGCTGACAAGCCTTGTAACGCATATTGCCACCTAATATTCCCATCTCACTATTAACTATGATTGGTCTTAGCTTTAACATCTCAGGAAATTCTTTTATACTATTAACTAATTTCTTGAATTTATGTTCTTTAATTGTCCTTGGGTTTACAGGATTGGAATATATTTTATTAATCTTAACTTTCTCTATCATAACTATATAACGTATTTAATTTAACTCTTTTTTCCATTCTAATGATTTTTCCCATAACTTTAATTTTTGACCAACCTCATCAACTAAAGAATCAGGAACATTTCTAATCACTTTATACATTGGGTGGTTAAATTTATTCTTTAATTCTAAATTTTTGTTTTCTAAGTTTGTTACTTTATTTTCTAAGTAATGTACTCTGTCTATTTTATCATAACATAAATCTGATTTAAAAGTAAATATTTCTTCTATTTCTTTTAGCTTTGGATTATGTTGAGCGTTTAAATGATATTTATTACTAGAGTATAATGCAGTAGAGTGGTCATAATTTTTGCCATTATCTATATAGAATTGCGCTATATGTATCCAACGCATATTAAGTTTGTTACGTAATAAGTGGTTTAATAATGACCTTACTTCTATGTATTTTCTTTGTCTTGTGTTTTTAAATACATCAAGACCTGATAATTCTTTTATCTTTACTGCTATTTCTATTGGTGTTAAATTGTGCATTAGTTTGTTCTAAGTTTTAAAAGGTTATAACATTCTGTATATCTTTGTCTTGCTTTGCCTTTGTATTTATCTTTGAATAATTTGTATAGTTTCTTTGTGTATTTGTATTTGCTATCACAATGTACAAAATATTTTTTAGCAAACGCTTTACCCTTTCCTTTAAAGTAGTTTACATTATCTGCAGTATCGCCTACTATCATTTGCTCATAGAAATTATACATCGCTTCTTTTTCTGATATGTCTAGTATTGTTTTGTGTTTGTGATGATAGTTATACATAAGACAAGGGAATTGTTTATAATCCTTATCTATAGATACTATCATAACATTTTGTCTTCCAAACTCTGTTGATAATCTATACCAATACCTAGCAACTAAGTCATCAGTTTCAATTCCAAAACCAAACTTGCTATCGTATGTTTCTTTTACGTATTTGTGCATATCGTGTAAAAGAGGGGGTAGTGTTTGTTTTTTTCTATTGGCTTTATATTTTTTTGTCATTAATTTTCTGAAGTTTCCTTTACTTCCATTGAATGTAATAACTTTTTCAATATCATAGATTTCTTCTAAGTCATTTACAATTTTCATAAATTGCTCATCAAACTTAGCTACACAGTCTTCAAGGTTTTCAAAGTGTGGATTATCATCAGGGTTTTCTTTATGTCGATAGCAACTTGCAAAAATTAAACTATCAGCGTCAATAAGTAATATCATTTCTTTTCTTCGTAAACTTTATATCCGTTCAACTTTAAAAAACTTATAGCATCATTTATTTTTTTTTCTTTAACTCTAAAGGCGTTAAAAATTTCATTCTCAAAGGGGTGTATTTTATTTTTCATTATAATTCTTTTAAACTTTGTTTTATTAAATCTAAATACATTTCTTGCATTTTTTTATTTTCCTTTACAACTTGTGTAATTATAAATGGTAGGTCTTTGAATAAAGAATCTATATTATATACTAGCCATTTTTCATTATCAACATCGCCATAACCAAAATGCATTTCGCCATCGCTACAATGCAAACTATGTGTTTCGTGTATATATGTGTGTTTCTTCGCTTCTTTTAATTCTTCTTCTAACTCGTATATTCTGTCAATTAAATTGTCCTTTGATGTTCCCATTTTATATTAGTGTTATTATTAAAGTTATTATTAAACCTATAAATGCGATAGCTAAAACTTTCATACTACCTGCATATTGTGTGTCTGACCTACCTTGTCTTGACCTGTACTGTCTAACCTTTTTTTCTTTTTTCATAATTCATATTCATTATTATCTGCATATAATTCACATTCATTATCATCTGCATATTCAATAGCTTCTAAATATAAATTCCTATCTGAACTTTCTATATAGTCTGCAAAATTATTAAACCAATCTATTACAAGTTGTTTGTTTTTTATTTTATATCTCATATCTTTTTAGATTTTAGTTTTCCGCTTTTATTTGTTATTTGCCAATTATAAGTTTGAGTGGTATCATCACAAGGAATAAACACTTCCTTATCATTTATAGGTTTTAATTTAAACCATTTACCATACTTATTTTTTCTCCATAATGATTTTTGTTTTTTCACACCTTTTCATTTTCATATAATAATTCTTCTCCTATTATGTAAACAATCATATTTACTAGGCTTTCAGCATTATCATAATTTCTCATACCATCATTACCGAACATTTCCCTTTCGTAATCTTGAACAAAACTAATACCCTGAAAAATATTAATGTTATGTTTTTTCAACCATTGTTCAGCTTTATAGTAACCTATAATATAGTAGTCTTCATTAAATAAATGATAATGTAAATCATTAATGTCAACATCATTGTAGTTAGATTTTTCATCATTGATGTATTCTTGTAGTTCCTGTTTGATTGTCTCTAAATTCATATCTGTATTGTTAAAATTACTGTAATAAAAAATGCCATAACATAAAAGCAAATTAACCATTTCCAATTGTTAGGGTCTTGTTTTAAAAATTTTCTGTGTGTTTTAAACATAGAACAAATATAAAACAAAATAAGTTATAAACAAAATTTAATAACTTTTATTTAGAGAAGATTGATATTTATCCTACTAGCTTGGTTTTCTTTAAGAAGGTAAACATCTTTTTTTAATCTTTTTTTTGTCCACATTGTAGTGTCAGGACAATATTTTTTAACAGGCTTTGGCATTTTAAGAGTGTTTAGCCAATACATAAAATTTCCCTTTGGGTCATTAACAAAATAAAGTTTTATTATATCTTTATCTAATTTCATTAATGAATCGTACTTGTCTTTCTCAAGCATTTTATCTTCATAATATTTATTACGGAACTTCATTTCAATAACACAATCAAAACCTTTTGGAGTTTTACCGATAGCATCATAATGTGTGTAACCATCGCCTGACCAAGTTAAATCCCAACCATCAAAATTTAAAAGCAATATGACTGCTTTCTCCCATTTATGAATCTTTTTCAGTCCCATTGTCCCAGATTACATTCAAATCTTTAATCCATCTGTTTACTGTTTTGGGCGAGCAGGTGCAGGGTTTGTAAAAACGATGCTTGTAATATTTAGCGTGTAGTTTGCACACCAATTCAAACTCTTTGGCTGATATGTGTTGTTTTGTACCCATTCGGAATACTGTCCATAATTTAAAATCTGTTTCTTCAAAGGTTACCATCTTTTAATTTTTATTTTGTTGAATTTTTTTCTTCTTTCATCGCAATTACATTTAGTGCCTTTAAAAGCGTGATATGTTTCGACTATATGTTTTATCCCTGTGTACTTAGTAATGTAGTATATTATATCTCCTAATTTCATTTTTTTAAATTTTCTATCTTTGAATGATAAGCATTAGTGTATTTCATCAATTTACAATCCCATTTGCTAACTTCATTATAATCTGCAAAATAAAACTGACAATTCTGTTTATCAATTATATAAACAAACCAATATAAATCTATTTTATTTAGTCCTTTTTTATGCGCTTCTTCATTGACTAGTACGCTTCTATATTTTGAATCTTCAGTAGCTTTGACGTCTATTTTTTTATTTTTAACTGTAAAATCTGCTTCTTTAGATGGATATGGATTTAAAATTTTAATCATTGTATAATCAATATTTTTTTCGGTTAAATAGTCAAGAACTATTAACTCGCCGACTACACCTAAAATATCAACATAATTATTTTTTTTACCTCTATCAAATCTAGGGTTGTTTTGCCTGTTACTTTTATTCATTGTAGTTCTAGCATTCGCTATTTCTTCTGCAATAACCCACAAAGATTTAGGATACCTATAATTCATAATAATTTTTTTAGTTTGTCCTTTACTTTTTTATATGTATTATATAAAGAATAATAATGTATATATGACTTCCTAGAAAATTCAGCGATGCTTTCCCCTTGGTTTATTATTTCAAAAACCTTTCTATCATACCAATACATTTTAGATAATGCTTCTTTTACTTTGTCATAGCTTTCATCATAATTAACATCATTATTAGTTAAATGTATATTATCTAAAGGTATCATAGATATGTTCTTGCCTTTACGTTTTAAGTCTAAAAACAATGTTCTTAATGTTTTAAAGATATAATAGTAATTAATATCATCTTCATACATAATATCTAAGCCTTTTTCTAGCTTTAGTTGTATTTTTATGTACATCTCTTGTGTAAGGTCTTCTGCAGTTCTTTTATTGCATCCAAAAGTCATAACGATATCAACCCAATTTTTGTGCTTATTTGCGATTAATATCATTTTTTCTTGTATCATACTAATTTAAAGGGTCGTATAAATCTTCAACAACACTTGGTGTGCCATATTCATTTACTGTAAAGCTAAATGTTTCAAAAGCATAACCCCTACTACGTTTACATTTAACAGTAACCCAATCTTTATTGACAGTATTAGCTTCTAACTCTATGTGGGTTTCCACCTTTTTTTCAAGCATAGAACCAAGATGTCCTGTCATTTTAGAAGTTCCAAAGTTATTATGAATCACGCTAATTATATGACAATTATATTTAGCTGACCATTCCATTAACTTTTGTACACAGTCATTAGATTGTTGTAAATCATTGACATCACTTACAAGGTCGGCAATTCCATCGATAATTACAAGTGATGGCTCGTTTATTTTTTGTGATAGATAATATTCAATGAAGTCTTGCCTGTGTTTATGACCTATCGTTCTAAGTCCAAAAGTGTGATATATATCAGGATTTATTTGTGAGTTCATATCATAAACCCTTTTAAAAACCTTCTGACAATGCCATAGTCCTTGTTCTGTATCAAAGTGTATTAAGTGTCCATTTTTTCTATGCCCTTTAATTCTTCCGCCATATATATTTTTGTTACTTAAAAATACTGAAGCTAATAAACTGATAAAAAATGTTTTCTTTGTTTTCGGTGGTGCGCTTACAACACTAAGATTGCCAAACGTTCCTAAAGGTATAGGTAATAGTAAATCGCCTTTTTTAGATTTTATTAATTTTTCTCCATAAGATAATGCAACAGGTGGGTATTCAATAGTTTCTTTTGTATTTACAAAACAGTCTTCTTCGATAAACTGCATCAGCATTTGGTGTTCTGTTTGTTTTTCTGTCATTAAATAAATATATAAAAAAAAAGGTATGAATTATAAAAACCCATACCCATTTTTAGATTAGTAAAGTTTTTTTTTAAAAAGGCAAGTCTGATTCTTCTTTTACATAAGCTGATTCTGTTCCTGATATAATATCAATCTTTTCTTCTCTTTCAGCTAAATGTATATTACCTTTTCCGTTTTGTGCATCTTTAAT
>Ga0222715_10001359_pt1 | contig 23525 bp, 20 predicted proteins | sample C33_9DmetaG_FD_165056 | JGI IMG/M metagenome (GOLD analysis project Ga0222715, IMG submission 165056) | Estuarine water microbial communities from San Francisco Bay, California, United States - C33_9D | ecosystem: Environmental > Aquatic > Marine > Unclassified | place: USA: California...
TATGAATAAGGTACATTTACTTTAGCGAAATCAGTACGATTATTACAAGTTTTGCATAAATGGATAGTAACATCCCCAGTAGTATACATTTTATTTTTGATACCATCATTATATGATGCGATCATACCACACTTTTTACAAATATGAACACTATATTTATCTGAAACATCAAATAATCGGTCATGACAGAAACGAGAAATACCATGTGCAATCATAACATCACGTTCCATTTCACCAATACGGAAACCACCATCTCTGCTTCTACCTTCAGCGGGTTGTCTTGTTAAATTAACCATAGGACCAATAGAACGACTATGTTGTTTATCACTAACCATGTGTTTTAATCTTTGATAAAAGACTGGACCCATAAATACACTAGTTTCAATCTGTTCGCCGGTTAATCCATTATATAGAATTTCATTCCCATGACTTTCATAACCTAAATTTTGTAATTCTTTTGCAATTGTTTTTACGTCAAGGTCTCCAAAACTGGTACCATCTCCAAATAATCCAAGTTCAAGTAGTACTTTTCCTAGAATAGTTTCCTTTAATTGTCCGATAGTCATTCTAGAAGGAATCGCATGAGGATTAATAATAATATCAGGCTTACGTCCTTCTTTGGTAAAAGGCATATCACATTCTGGAATAATATTACCGATAGTACCTTTTTGTCCATGACGACTTGAGAATTTATCACCTAATACAGGTTTTCTTAAAGTTCGTACACGTACTTTTGCAAAATTATATCCATCGCCATTACGATTTGTATAATTTTTATCGATATACGACTCTTCATTGGTACGATATGTTTTACTTTGGTCTTCGTATTTGATTGTTTTTGTAGGGTCATTACGATTTTCTTTGATGGGAACAGTCTTCGCAATAATAATATCTCTATTTTCTAATAAAGTATTTTCTGGAATAAAACCATGTTCGTTTAACTTATCGTAATTACCAAATTTAATGCTTCTAGTTTTAGATGCATCTGGTTTGCAACGAATGATTTCATCTCGAATAATATTTTTATCTTCATCTTTTTCTGTATGATAAATAGTAGCTAAAAACAATCCTCTATCTAATGAACCTTGGTTTATCAATACACTGTCTTCTTGATTATACCCGGAATGAGTCATAATAGCAACATGAATTTGAGTACCCGAAGGAATTTTATTAAATTGTAGAAAATTCATAACACGAGTATCAACCAATGGTCTACTCGGGTAATTTAATACGTAAGCAGTTTTATCCATTCGTTTATCATAATTAGTACAATAAACTCCCATAGCTTGCTTACCCATAGCACATTGATATGTATTACGAGGCGCTTGATTATGTTCGGGAAATGGAACACATGAAGCTAATACGCCGAATATAACACTAGGATGAATTTCACAATGCGTGTAATTAAATTTTAAATCATTATTTTGTAGATAGTGGTCTTTACATTTCATAGCAATCATAGTAGTATTTTGTTCTTCAGGGTCAATATATTCAATAACAGATTCATCTAAATTACAATTAGTTAGAAGGTCATTCCAACATAAATCCTTTTCTATTAATTTATCAATAATATTTTTAGTAATTAAAGCTTTATTATTTCGTACTTTCAATACAGGGCGTGTTAATCTACCGCCGTCATTACAAATACGTATCTCAAGATTTTTATAATCAAATATAATTGATGTATAAATATTAATAATACCCTTAAACTTTTTATCTTTCATATCATTATATAGTGTAGTTGGGTCCTTAGCAACACCTAACCAAGCCCCGTTTATAAATACTTTTACTTTATCAAACGTATCATTTGGGTCTACATTTTCCAAAGAAGTAATGTATGGTTCAATATAAGTATGTAATGAAGAACTATTGGTGGGTATTGTAATATGAGCCATATAACTAATATTTTTAACAACACCAATAGATTGACCTTCTGGTGTTTCGGCTGGACATAAAAATCCCCATGTAGTATTATGTAATTTACGAGGTTCAATTAGTTCGCCGCTTTTTTCCAGTGGTGTATTAATTCTACGCAAATGACTTAAACTTGAAACATAAGTTAATCTATTTAACACTTGTGCAACTCCGACTTTACTACTATTAGATTGTTTAATGCTGAAATCACCAGTAGACAAAGCTCTGTTTATACCATTTTCAATAGTAGATGATTTCATAATTTTGTAAATATTGGTCATATTAATGATATTACTATAATCATCAGTAGATTTCCATGAACCATTGTTAATTTCTCTAATAATTTGTTTTTGCATTTCCTTGACCAGTTTATTGAAATAATTTCGGAATAGATTATTTAATAACGTACCGGTTAATTCAATTCTTTTATTTATATACGAATCACGGTCATCAGTTCCTGCCCATCCTAAACTGGTCCGTAATAGTTTATTAGCCATATATCCAAGTAAATATAGTTTTTGTTGATTAGTTTTGCAATGAGGGAATAAATCATTGTTTAATACATCCAGTGTAAATTCTCTCTTCTTCTTTGCACCGGTTTCACGGTCCATATTAATTGGTGTATATGCCGCATATGAAGTTATATACGTTAAAGCATCTTCTTGAGTTTTGTATTTATTCGCATCAATAATAGATGCTTGTAAATAAGATAGTAATGTTTTATTTTTATCGTTAGTTAAATTGAGTAATATATATTTACAAATATCTTTATCGGTTAATATACCAAATGCACGAAAAACAACAAAGAGTTCAATCGGATTTTTAATTCTTGGTATAGAGATATATAATCCATTACCAAACCCATTATTTTTACTCGAAATCATCATTTCAATCTGTTTTGGAGAAATGCATTTGAAATCCGGAACTGATTTAATTTCAGCAAACCAACTCCATTTAGTAGATTTCTTACCATCGAAACAATATATTCTGTTTTCTGCAGCTCGTTCTTGACCAAGAACAGTCTTTTCCGAACCTTTAATGATAAAATAACCACCACAGTCCATATAACATTCGCCAGTTTGTTTATAATTTAAATGTTTGTTTTGAGATAAAACACAAATAGAAGATTTTAACATAATAGGTAATTTTCCAATATTAATTTTTGGTAATATTTTTTCAATTACTTCTTCATTATCCATATTTTCTGTATTGCGAATTACATATTTGATAGTTAGGTCAACAGTCATCGTAGACGCATATGTGAAATTACGCAATTTCGCTTCTTCAGGAAGCATTATTTTTGTAGCACCATTATTTTCATGAATTTGTGGAGGATAAATCTTAAAGTTATCAAAAGATATCATAATTTCAAGTAAATATTTATCTTTTTCTGGAATATAATCATTTTCAGAATGAATAATCACTGGATTAAACATTTGGATAGTGCGTTGGACCTGATAATTTACAAAATGATTATATGATTCAATTTGATGTCTAACCAACCGTTCAAGATATTGTCCACGGAAATAGGATTCGATTATGTTATAAGGTTCTTCTATATAATGACCAATATGTGAAAGAACCTCCTTTTCCACATTAGGGATATCTTCCACAATTTTGTCTATTTGTTTTTTATTCATTTTTGTTTTAGACATTGATTGATGCGGTGTTACTGGTATATGTCCAGTATTTGTATCGAATGCTGCTTTATTTTGTTGCTCGTACATTATACTAATAATTTATAAAATAGATATCTTTGTATTAATTATTCAATTTTTTATTTTGTAAAACGAATTAGAAGAACGAGACTATAATTGTATAATGAATAATTCAAAACGTTTTATAAACTATTTAGATTCTTACGATAAGGATAAACAATATGATTATATGGATTATGCAATAATGATGAAAAATATTCAACAAGATTATTATAATAGTCATAGTCAGAATCCATATATTTTTAATGATAATTTCATTAATTATAATATAAATAATTCACCTACAAGTATAAATACTAGTTCACGCTCAGAAACTAAAGAAATATGCGTTATTGATATGTCGTTTACAAATATAAATGATTTAATTAATATTATTCAAAAATATCCTTATGATGCGAATAAAGAATATAATATTGATTTGAAAGCATTGCATAATATTAAACCAGAATTAATAGAATTGGATAATATGATAGGTCTGACTGAATTAAAACAGTCAATATTTGAGCAATTATTGTATTTTATGCAAAATTTACATATAGGTGAGAATAACAGTGATTATAAACATACAATATTATTTGGTCCTCCAGGTACAGGTAAAACTGAAATAGCCAAAATAATAGGAAAAATGTATTCCAAAATAGGTGTGTTGAAAAATAATATTTTCAAAAAGGTAACTCGAAATGATTTAATTGCAGGTTATTTAGGACAAACCGCTATTAAAACGAAAAAGGTCGTTGACGAATGTATAGGTGGTGTATTATTTATTGACGAAGCATATTCGTTATCAAATGGTGATAACGGCGATAGTTATTCAAAGGAATGTTTAGATGTTTTATGTGAATGTTTGAGTAATCATAAAAATGAATTGATGGTTATTATAGCTGGATATGAAGATGAATTAAATAATACAATATTTCGTGTAAATCAAGGTTTATCGTCACGTTTTATATGGAGATTTCATATTGATATTTATAATCATAAAGAATTATTAAAAATATTCAAAAAAATAACAGAAGAACAGGGATGGGATTTACACGATGAGATTAATGAAAATTGGTTTCTAAAAAATCATAAAGATTTTTTGAATTATGGAAGAGATATGGAAACTTTATTAACTTGTGTAAAAATATCTCATGGAACACGAATATATGGAAATCCAGAAGTAGAGAAAAAAATAATTAATATATTTGATATGAATAATGGATATAAAAAATTTAAACAAAACAAAAACATTAAAAAAAGTTCAGTAATATCAACAATGTATATTTAGGGATAGTAAGTTCGTTTCGCAATATGTAAATATAAATATATGTAAAATGAGTGAAAAAAAAATATTATCTATCAATCCTGATTTATTTTCATTTAATAACAATAACAATAATAATACAAAAAAAAAGAAAGAAAACGTATCTCAAAATAAAATTAATATAAAACCTGAAAAAAAATCATCATTAAAAGACACCATGAAAAAACGATCTATTTTGCGAATGATTAGACAACATCAAAATGAAAAATACGAAAATTTATTGAATAAAAAAAACAATGAAATAGTAAAACCAACAAATAAAGAAAGTATAATTACCAATGATTTTCAACACGCTCAGACTTATTTAACTAATTTAACGAATGAAAGGCCAAAAGAACCACCCAGAGAAGTGAGGAATAGACATAATTACACTATAAAACAACCTATTCAAAATTATCAAGAAAATATTACATTACACCCTGTACAAAGTGAAATAGAACCAGTTACAGTTCAATCTCCAACAAGTAGTGTAGTAGAAAATAATATAAAACCACAATATGGTTGTTTAAAAAATGGTAGTTTACCAACATACAGGTCATATATGAATCAAACAAGAAAACAATTACCAAATTATACAAATAATAATAATAATAATAATAATAATAATAATAATAATAATAGTAGTATTGTAAATGAAAAAAACGAAGACCGAATAAATAATATACTAGAAAGACAATCCCTTAATTTACAATATTTAGATAAAAATCAAAATAGAGAATTGAAAAAGCGTCCTAAAAAAAGAAAGAAAATAATAAGACGTACATTCAAAATTGGAAAATCAAATATAAAACCAAAAATATCTATTTTAGTTTCAAATAAAACCTTACGAAATAATACTGCAATAAAGAAACAATTATTAAAACAAACGCCAATATTAGATATAAAAAGATATTTAATAAAACATGGGTTTATTAAAATAGGTTCAATATGTCCTGATGATTTAATGAGAAACATGTATGAGAGTGCAGTTTTAATATGTGGTGAAGTGCAAAATCATAATGCTGATAATTTATTACATAATTATTTGAATAGCAATGATAAGCAATAATTATATTATTTATTATAATAATATAATCAATATAGTAATGAATTATTATTTATTCACAGTTAATAATATTGTAATCTAAGTCAAAGCAAGCCAATATACAATCATTATTATTGCAATTATCTAATAAATTTAAGTTATCTAAGAATAGTGAAATTGTTGTCTTGAAATATGCATTTTCGTCTGTATTATTTTGTTCGTGTATACAAGAACCATGTTTTGACCATTCGTGTTCCCATAATGTATCATCACAACCATACCAATATGTAGTCATATCTTTTAATAATTTACCACTTGGTTTAACATAAGATACGTTTTTACAATTTTCGGGGTAGGTTGTGCTATTTATTTGTGGCCAAAGTCCATGAATCATATAGTTGGTGCTACACCATTTTTGAACAGATAATTCATAATAATTATAAATATTATTTGAACTAACGGCATTACTAATTGCTAATATAGAAAAAAAATTTAGAAACATGTATAATATTATGAGAAAATATATATCTTATTTTGATAATATCTTATAAAAATAACTATTAAAAACAATATAAACCCAGAAATAAAATATTTATTACAACTAATCATTATTGTATTATCAAACATATAAATAGTAATATTATTTTTAGAATATTTTTTTTTTATATTCTTTGGTTGTTCTACTATAGTATTTGGTTGATTTATATCTTCTGATATCTCAACAAAATGACCATAATCATTGTTCATATATTTCATTATATTTTTATTTATATATAATTTATTATAATATAAAATTAAAAATATATATTAATTAATGTCGAAAGAGGATGGTATATATACGTTATATTTTAAATTATGTTTCAAATATAAACAAGAATACGGTGAAAATGTAGTAGTATTAATTCAAGTAGGAGCATTTTTTGAAGTATATGGAGTTAAAAATGCAAGTACAAATATAATAGATAATGATAAAAGTAACATTGTAAACTTTACTGAGTTATGTGGTTTGAATATATCTGAAAAAAAAGCAATCTATAATGAAGAGCAAATTGTAATGGCTGGATTTCGTGATTTTTCAATAGATAAATATACTACGACATTAATTGAAAATGGATATACTGTTCCAGTTTATGTACAAGTAGGCGAAGGTAAAAAAATAACACGAGAGTTGGATAATATTTATTCGCCAGGTACATATTTTTCATGTGACGTAGATAAGACCACTAATATAAGTAATAATATAATGTGTATCTGGATAGATGTTTATAAACCTTTAAAAAAAGCATCGAAAGGGGTCATTAATAAGGACGTTTTAGTATATGGATTATCAGTAATTAATATTTATACAGGAGAGTCTTATATTTTTCAATATGAAACAGTATTTAATATGATACCATCAACATTTGATGAATTACAACGATATATGTCTACATATTCACCTTGTGAAATTATAATAATATCTTCTTTAAATGCAGAACAATTAAATATGGTAGTCCAATATAGTGATATTCAATCAAATAGTATTCATTATGTAGATTCAAATGATAAAAAATTAAAGGACGTGCAATCAAGCACCAGCCAGAAATATATAAAGGAAATAATAACTAAATATTTTGGCGAAGAAGCATATGATATATGTCATGATTTTAATACTCAAATCATAGCTACACAGTCATATGTATATTTGTTAAATTTTATAGAAAAACACAGTATAAATTTGTTAAAGAAAATATCACTGCCTATTTTTTATAATACCTCGGATAGAGTAGTGTTAGCAAATCATACATTAAGTCAATTAAATATAATAGATAATAATTATAACGAGTCAAAAACGTATGGTAGATTATCATCAATATTATCATTTTTAAATCATAGTTGTACTCCAATGGGTAAAAGAAAAATACAATATCAAATAACAAATCCGACTTTTAATGAAGAATGGTTGGATAAAGAATATGATATTGTTTCTTATATTTTAAACAATAACTTTAACAATGTAGATATTATTCGAAAAAAAATAAAGTCAGTAAAAGATTTGGACAAATTAGTAAGACAAATAGTAACCAAAAAAATATATCCGTCCAGTTTATTTAATTTATATGAAAGTATTTTATCGATATATGAATTAGCTGATGTATTTAAATCAGACAATACAATAACAACTTTTTTAACAAGTGATTTGGAAAATACAGATATCTTACATTTGATAGAAGATGTAAAAACATTTTTTAATGAATATTTTATTATAAACAATTGTAAGTTAATAAATTCAATGAGTAATTTTGATGAAGATATAATTAATAAAGGAGTTTCTAACGATTTAGATAAATGTGTAATTGAATATGAGAATAATAAAGAACAGTTTGAAGAAATAAAAACATTTTTAAATAATGTAATGCAAGTTTATGAAAAAAATAATAAAAATGAGTATGTAAGAATACATGAAACTGAAAAATCGGGGTTTACTTTGCAAATAACTCATAAACGTTCTCGATCCTTAATGAAATATTTACATGAGATGAAAGATAAAGATGATAAAATATTTATTAGTAAATTTGTTACTTTTTTATTAAGTGAAATTAAATTTGTAAAATCATCAGCGTCAAATGTAGATATTCATATACCAATATTAGATACGATTATAAATAATATAATAAAATTAAAATCAAAAAAAAATGAATTAGTTACTGAAATATATTTAAATTTATTGGAAAAAATGTGTGATAAAATAATAAATAATATAGAATTAATATCAAAATATACGGCGAATATGGATGTATTACAAAATAAAGCATATGTAGCAAAAAAATACAATTATTGTAGACCAATTATAGATAATACTACAAATAAATCATATGTAACAGCAATCGACATACGCCATTGTTTAATTGAACATTTGCAACAGAACGAAATATATGTAACAAATGATATAACAGTAGGTGATGAAAAAAAACATAATGGTATTTTGTTATATGGTACAAATGCTGTAGGAAAAACCAGTTTAATACGTGCATTGGGTGTGTCTATAATAATGGCTCAGTCTGGATTTTATGTTCCATGTTCAGAGTTTATTTATAAGCCTTATACTGCTATTTTTTCACGTATTTTGAGTAATGATAATTTATTCAAGGGGTTGTCTACATTTGCTGTTGAAATGTCTGAATTACGTGTAATATTAAAAATGTCGGATGAAAATAGTTTGGTATTAGGAGATGAATTGTGTTCAGGTACAGAAATACAATCAGCTATTAGTATATTTTTAGCAGGGTTGAAGACATTACATTTAAAAAATAGTTCTTTTATTTTTGCTACACATTTTCATGAAATAGTTGATTATGAAGAAATGCAGGAATTGGATAAAATGATACTGCAACATATGGAAGTTCATTATAATAAACAAACAAATGCATTAGAATACGATAGAAAGTTAAAAGATGGTTCAGGTCCAAAAAGTTATGGATTAGAAGTATGTAAATCATTATATTTGGAAGATGACTTTATAGACTTAGCATATCAATATAGAAATAAATATTATCCAGAAAATCAGGCAACCTTAGTAAGAGATACAACACAATATAATGCAAAAAAAATAAAAGGAATGTGTGAAATATGTAAAAAGAATGTAGGTACTGAGATCCATCATTTACGTCATCAACAAGAAGCAGACGATAAAGGATTTATAGATAATTTCCATAAAAATCATAAAGCAAATTTAGTATCAATATGTGAAGAATGTCATTTAAATATGCACGATGATAATAATAAAAATGTAGTAAAGAAGAAGAAGAAGACTACAAAAGGTTATATTTTAACAAATAATTAAATATTATAATAATAAATTTAATTATCTAAGCAAGTAGTTTGAAATATAATACCAGTAACTAAATATGGGTCACAGTTTGAACTAGGTCGTCTATCTTCAAAATATCCCTTTTCGTTTTTAGTATTTTCAATACCAATTCTAACAGAACATCCTCTATTTGCAACTCCGTATGAAAACTTATCATACGCGGCAGTTTCGTGTAATCCAGTCATTCTTTCATTATTACCATAACCATACACTAACATGTGTTCATCGTGTTTTTTGGATAATTTTTCAATAGCTTCATTTATGTATTCTAAACCTTTTTTATCATTGGTTCCATGTCGCATATTTTCTGTGCTGTAATTAGCGTGGCAACCAGACCCATTCCAATCGCCTTTCAATGGTTTAGGTTCAAAATCAATATTAATATTAAACATTTCACCAATTCTTAATAATAAGTATCTGGCCATCCATAAATGGTCACCTTGTTCAATTCCAGTGCAAGGTCCAATTTGAAATTCCCATTGTCCAGGAGCAACTTCTGCATTTATACCCGATATTTTAATATTAGCATTAATACATGCATGTAAGTGTTCTTCTGCGACTTGTCTACCAAGCGCATTATTATTACCTACACTACAATAATATTGTCCTTGTGTATTATCGTTATTAAAACCTAATGGTAGATTTGTTTTAGGGTCAATCATAAAATATTCTTGTTCTAATCCAAACCATGGTTGTTCAATTAATTTTTGTTCGAATATATTATTTGCCCAATGACGGTTATTATTATTTAAAGGAGTTCCATCAGGCATATATGTATCACATAAAACAAGTTTATTATTTACATTACCTCTGAAAGGGTCATTGAAAATACATCGGGGTTTTAAAATAACATCAGATTCTTGCCCAGATGCTTGGCCAGTAGAACTACCGTCAAAATTCCAATCTGGTAAATCATCAAGATAGTTAACGTTGGAATGCATTACTTTAGTTTTTCCACGTAACTGATTATTCGCATCAATCCAAATATATTCGACACAAATTGGGCTCATATTATAATAATATAAAACGTATATGTTTATATTATTATAATTACAATTTTACAATTTTTAAATTCGTTAAAAATGTATCTAATGTATTTTGTAATTTATCATATCCATAATGCATAATTTGAAGTGTTTTTTGATATATTTGGGTTTCAGATATTTTATCATCTTGACCCATCCATTTATTATAAACTTGATGAGCTCTAGGTCTAGGAGTGGTTAATCTTAATTTAACACTATCTTCATATGATGGAACATAATTTTGAGAACCATATTTAAACGTATTTGGTGGATGATATGTAGTATAAGTAACATTTTCTTCGCGAGGGATAGCAATAATTTCGTTTAAACTAGGATCAAAAACCATAACAGTTCCCATATCTAATTCATAACCACCGGTTTTAATGTTTTTAGGGTCATCATGGTATTCAATATCTAAATTATCCATTTTATATTTAGTTAATTGTTTCAAATCTTCTTTATTATCAGCAAATTTATAATCAAGTCTTGTAATATCAGTATTAATATCAGTCCCCGTTCCAGAAAATCCACTATCAAAACCAGCTAATTTTGCATCATCCGTAGATTTATTACTTTCATATTCGGACATGGTTTTAGCCTCATAATTTTCAATAGTTGATGTTTGAAATATATTGTATATAATAATAATCAACAGTATAACAATTAAAAATAATTTATTCATTATTATAATAAATGGATATAAAAATGCTAAACTTAAAAAATTGAATACTAATATAAAAAATATACAAACATATAATATAATATAAAATGATTATTCCAATTAAATGTTTTACATGTGGTAATGTTTTAGCTGATAAATATAGATATTATCAAGATGAAGTTCGACGTCAGAAGATAGCAACTGGAAAAAATGTAGATTCAGTTATTTATTTAACAAAAGACCGTGTGGAAAAAACCATTGAGGGTCGTGTATTAGATGATTTATCATTAAAGAATGTATGTTGTCGTCGTCATATGTTAACTCATGTTGATATTGAATAATTTTAAATATGATAAAATTTAGCAAATATTCATAATATGAAATAATAAATAAAAATATAAATAAAATATATATGTTTTCCGGAAACTTACAAAAATTATGTCGTCCTTCTTACGTATATTTGATATTATCAATAGTAACAATGATGTTGATATATTTACAAAATTTAGATAATTCAAGTTTATATTGTGTAGGTTCTTATGAATGTGATGTTCCAAATACAACATTCATTTTTTTAATTAATGTAGTTTATATTTTATTTTGGACATGGGTATTAAATTTAATATGTAAAGAAGGTTATAGTTCTATTTCTTGGTTATTGGTATTGGGACCATATGTTTTATCGTTTGTCTTGATTGCTTTATTAATGATCAATAAGTAACTTTTTATTATATTTAAGAAGATTAAAAAATTGAATATTATAATATATAAATATAAATATAAATTATATAGTATAATAATGGAGCCAGTTATTTCAAATATTTCATACGAAGAAGATGTATATAAGTTTACATTATCAAATCTAGATTTGTGTTTTGTAAATGCATTACGACGAACAATATTGTCTGATATTCCGATAGTTGGTGTATACACTGAAACACATGCTGAAAATGAATGTGCAATTGAAACAAATACTTGTCGGTTACATAATGAAATCTTAAAGCAACGATTAAGTTGTATTCCTATTCATATCACTGATTTAGATGTATTGCCTGGTAATTATGAATTAGTTTTAGATGTAATAAATGATACTGATAATATTATGATGGTTACAACAGAACATTTTAAAATACGTAGCAAGACTAGTGGTAATTATTTAAAAGAAGAGGAAGTTAGAAAAATATTTCCAATGAATAACAAAACAGGTATGTTTATTGATTTCGCGCGTTTACGTCCAAAGATAGATACAAATATTAAGGGTGAAGAAATTAAATTTGTAGCAGAATTTTCACTACAATCAGCAAAGAAAAATAGTATGTTTAATGTAGTATCAACGTGTTCATATGGTAATACAATTGATAATATAAAAGCAAACAAAATGTGGGAGGAACAAGAAAAAAAGTTACGTTCAGAGCAATTATCTGATACTGAAATAAATATGCAAAAGAAAAACTTTTATTTACTTGATGCGCAAAGACATTATATGAAAAATTCATTTGATTTTATAATCCAATCAATTGGTATTTATTCAAATAAAGAGTTAATAAAAAAGAGTTGTGATATTTTAGAAAATAAGTTTTTACAAATGATGATGTTAATTGAAAGTGATGATATGCCTATTGTAAATAGTGAAACTACAGTAGATAATTGTTATGATATTATCTTAGAAAACGAAGATTATACAATGGGAAATATTTTAGAGTACATCATGTATACTAATTTTTATGAAAATGAACAAATATTATCATTTTGTGGTTTTAAAAAGATGCATCCACATGATGACGATTCTATATTGAGATTAGCTTTTACTAATAATGTAAATAAACGAGAAATAGGACAATATTTAAATAAAGGATGTAAAATTATAATAGAAACAATTAAAAATATACGAAAATTATTTTAAAGAGATTATATATATGAGTTCTGAAAATACTAAACAAAGTAATAGCACAGAAACCGTAGAAACTGTTCCTTTGAATGTTGAAGAAATTGTAGTAAAAGATGAAGAAAAACAAGTATCGGAAGAAGAACAACAAAGTTTTGTTACAAATATAGTGGAATGTTTAGGCGACCAAGATAATAAACAAAAAATAAATATATCAATTGCATGTGTATTAGAGGTATATCGTGTGTTAATGGGTTCTTTTTTAACAATGTTTGTTCCACAAAAGTGTGGTGATGGTTTATGTGGATTGACCGAAAATATCACTACAACCGATTTATATACTGCTAGTTTTTCTATGAATGTTATTACATTTGTTTGTAGTATGATTATGTATATTTTTGAAGTAAAACGTGAAGTAACCATGATTAATTATTTACATGTGAATGATGATGTTCCTACTGATAATGATGAGGTTGGAAAGGTATTGATTCGTTTACCAGAAAATAAACAACAAAAAATATTGGGGTTAGATAAAATATATCAAAAGACCAGTTATATTACATTTGTTTTATTTTTAGTGAATAGTGTATTAAGTGGTATAGTAATTCATGATAAATATTTAGATAATAAAACATTAACAGTCTTTATTACAAATGTATTATTTATGGCTGGAAAATTAGGTGATGTATATGCAATTACCAATACAGAAGAAAATATTTTCTATTCTGCTTATTTAAAACACAGAATTCAATATAATGATGTTGATCCCGATAAAGTTGTAGAATTAGTAGATGATAAAGAACCAGAAGAGGATAATGAGAATCAAGTATAAAAAATTGAATATATAAATATATTATAATTAATAGTAATTAGTCATAATAATGGAAAAGCGTATTAATAAGAAGATTGAGGCTTATTTTACAAACTGTAAAAATGATATTTGTAAAAAAATAACTGAATTGGGTTTTGATGATAAAGAAAAAATGAATGAATTGATTGAATATGTATATGAATATGAAAGATTGCAGATGTATCAAGATGATTTATCTAAAAGAAAAAGAATAAAAAATACTATACCCGTAACAAATAGATGTAATGCAAAAAGAGCAAATAATGAACAATGTACGAGAAGGCGCAAAGAAGGTAGTGAGTATTGTGGTACACATGTTAAAGGAGTTCCACATGGACTGGTTACTGCAGATAATAGTAATGAACATACTACAAAATTAGAAGTAACTGCAAGAGAGATTCTAGGGATAGTATATTATATTGATAATAATAAGAACGTATATAATACCGAAGATATAATGAAGCAATCACAAACACCGCGTATTATTGCAAAGTATGAAAATCATTCTGGAACAATAACAATTCCTGAATTAGGTTTAGTTTGAAATTTTACGTGAAATGCTTTCTTTAACTACGGTTTCTCTGTTATCTAAAATAAATTCTTGTAATTCAGATGTTTTGGTATCATTACCATTATAATATTTAGACAAAATAGAAAATAAACTTTTTTTAGTAATAGGTTTTTTTACAGTTTTTTGATTGAAACATAATTGTCCATCTTTTAAATCTACACAATCTACATTATTATTTTTCATTATGTTCATTAAAGAAGATGATACAAGTTTTTTTTCATTTTTGCGAATATTTAATTCCTTTTTTAATGTGTTCATTTCATTATCTAATTTAACCCATTCTTTAACGTTAGATATTAGTTCATTTTTTAGGTTGCTCATTATATATATTTAACAAATATTTTTATATTAGTTGATAATTTAATTTAAAATTCTATAGTATATATAAATGATATTTACAAATTCAAGAAGTATAAATATAAACAATCAAAAGAGAACAAATGTATTAATGAATATTAACCCAAGAAGAATGAGTATGAATTTAACAAATATTACACAATCAAATGTAGTTAATCAATCCCAAATACAACATCAAGTTGTATCAAGTAATGATAATCAACCAGATATGACGTGGGGTGCACCAATATGGTGTTTTTTTCATACATTTGCTGAAAAAATTAAAGATAGCGAATTTGATGGTATAAAAGGAGAATTATTTGAAATTATTGTTAAAATTTGTAATAATTTACCTTGTCCAGAATGTACCAGACATGCAACTGAATATATGAATAATGTAAATTTTAATAAAATTACTTGTAAGAAAGAGTTAAAATTAATGTTGTATACATTTCATAATAGTGTAAATAAACGTAAAAATTATAAAGAGTTTCCATTAATGGAATTAGATGAAAAATATGCATCGGAAAATACAGTTGATGTATTTAATAAATTTGCGATTAATTTAGAATATAAAAGAAGTTATGTACATCTCATGATAGGCGAGCAGCAACGAAAACAAATTGTAAAAAAAATAAAACAATGGTTAATAGATAATTTACATATATTTGATAAATAAATTATAGCAAGTAAATTAAATAGAATATGGATTATTTGAGAAATATATATGTTTACAAAATAAAGTATTGGTTAGAATGTTTATACTTATTTCTTCTTGCATAATATCAGAATTATCTACATTAATTAATTGATTATTATAATAATACTTATAAACGCCAAGTTGTTCAATAATATCAACTTTTGAAATAACAAGATGTGTAGTACCTGAAATATTAATAGCTTTGATTAATTTATCTAAATTTAACCAGTTTACAATACGTTTACGTCCAGTAGTTGAACCATATTCTTCACCAATTTCACCCAATTTTTGTAAATCGGGGTCATCTAATAATGTCTCCGGAAAATCGGGGTCATAACCAACACGAGTATCATATATTTTTACAGCACCATATATGTTATTAATTAAACAAGGAGGAAATCCTAAACTACATGAACTATATGGTAATGTATTACTTGAGGTTATATATGGATAATTACCATAATTAATATCTAACCAAAATCCCTGTGCTCCTTCACATAAAACGTTTCCGTATAGATTTTCATCCCATATGAAATCTTTTAATTGTTCAACATGGTCAATAACACGTTGACCAGTTCGACCATATTTATCCCTATAACAAGGTGCAATACCTCTAGCAGTTGTACCAAGTTTTTTATATTTTTGGATATCTTCTTCAATATGTTCATTTGTTATAATATGTGCTTTTGGTGAAATTTTAATTAAATTTGTATTAAACCCGTTTTCTTTTAAGTAATTAATTTCTTCAAAAAAATGTTCAATATTTACAACACAATCAGGACCAATAATAGATTTTACATTATGAAATATTCCACTGGGTATTAAATTAGTTACATATTTTTTATTGTTCATATGAATAGTATGCCCAGCGTTATTACCACCTGCCCAACGACATACAAAATCATACTCATTTTCTTTTGATAAGTGAGCAGTGATTTTTCCTTTTGCTTCGTCGCCCCAAGCTAATCCAACGCATATATCTACATTGTTAATATTCATAATAAATATAATTATATACAAAATTATATTTATATACTTATTCCACTAATTTACCATTTTTATAAACTCTACATTTAAATGTTTTTTGAGAAGCTCTTTTACATAATTCATTGTTTTTGTATTTTGGAAAAAATTGTAAAGAAGGTGTTTTGGTATCAAAAATAATATTTGACCAAAATATACCGATTAAAATACTAGAAGTGTACGTGATAAAAGAATGTAAATATCCATAGCATTTATTTTTATAATTGTTCCAGTATACATCGCATATTACTAAAATACTAAAGAATGCAATGGTAGGCCAGTTATTCATAATTGCATTGTTATTATAATTGGCTTCATTTAAAACAAGAGTGGATAATAAATATGCGGTAGTAAATCCTATAATAGATTGACCAATAGGTAAAGAAGTAAAACTAGAATTACTTAAATTGATAATATCACATAAATCACTTGTTTCGTTTAATTCAATTCCAGGAAACATTTTGGTAATTAAGTTTCCTAAAATAATACTAATTAACATGGTAAAAATAACTCCAACTAAATAGACAATGCCTTTTAAGTCAAAATTAAAGATTGAAAGTAAAGAAAAAAAGCACACTAATACAAATGGTGCTAAACGTAAAAATAAATAGAATAAGGTCGTAAAATTAATTTCCATAATAAGTTATATTATTTATAGATATTAATTTATTTTCTTTTTTTTACATTTAAAAGTTTGTCGAGCGGGTAATTCGCATTTAGTATCATCATTAACGCCAGTAAAATATTGTAAATGTTTTTTGTTAGAGCTATTAATAATGAATGCCCATATAATTCCGATTAATGTTCCGATTATATAACTACTTAACAGTTGATTATAACTAAAACATGAATTTCTTATATTCCAGACCATATCACAAATTAAAATAAATCCGAATGATAGTAATAAATATAAATTATTCATTATTGTCTTGTTCGCAATAGCAAAAAATAACAAATATGCAATAGTATACCCAATAAGATTCTGATTAATAGGAATATTACTGGTAATGTTTTTAATATTAATAACATTGCAAATGCTTTCAGAATTAGTTAAAGGGTTAAATATAGGTATAGTATTTCCTATGAAATAAGAACTGGTTAATGAAAATAATAGGCCAATAATATAAATGATTCCTTTAAGGTCTGAATTAATAATAGATGATAATAAGAAATAATATATGACGATAAAAGGAAATAATATTAAAAATAAATAGTTCAGAATAGATAAATCCATAATTCTAAATATATATTAGTATTATATAAAAACGTGATTAAATACATCATTAATATTCGAAATTCCTATAAATATTATATTATTATCGATGGTATTCTTTTTTTTCCACTCATTAAAATCTCTATTATTTGATTTTGGGTATAAAAATGTAGTAATACCAGCTTTAATACCACCATATATTTTGTACTCAAGACCACCGATTGCTGTTATTTCACCATTTAAATTGATTTCACCCGTAATGCCTATATTATTTTTAATTGGTTTTTTTGTTAACAAACTATAAATTGCAGTAGTAATAGCAGCACCTGCAGATGGACCATCTTTTGATATACCTCCTTCTGGACAATGGATGTGTAATCCTTGACATTTTGTTGTTGAAAAATATTCTAACCATTCTTTTTTTGTAACATCATTGATTAAATTCCACGCCAAGCTTTTTGCAACATTCATACTTTCTTTCATTACATCCCCTTGTAACCCTGTTAGTTGTAAATCTAAAAATATAGATGACGGATAAAATAATGTTTGAATAGGTGTAATTCCACCAATACCCAGTGAATTAGCCCATAATCCATTAATAATCCCTATTTCATTATTATTATGTATTTTTTTTGCATATATTTTATTATATTTGGTCAAGTATATATTTTCAATATTATCTTCATCGATTACAATAGGTATTTCGACATTATTTCGTTTTAATATATTTAAATTTATTTCACCATATAAATCAAACAATATTTCTTTTAATTTACGAACACCAGGTTCTAATGTATAGTTTTCAATAATATATTTAATAATATTATTATTTAATTCTACAACGTTATCAAAACCCATTTTTTGATTAATTTCGGGTAAAATAAATTTATTAACAATTACAACTTTATCTTGAAGAGATAAATTATCGAATTTTATACGATGTATTCTATCTAATAATATTTTATCTATTTGTTCAGCATCGTTATATGAAAAAATAAAAAGTGCTTTGGATAAATCAATATCAATCCCTGTAAAATATTTATCTTGAAAACAATCATTTTGGGTAGGATCAATTAAATGAGTAAGTATTCCAATTATTTCTTTACCTTGTTCTGTTTTACTAACTTTATCTAACTCGTCGATGTATATAATCGGATTCATGCATTTTGTTTCCATTAATATATCAACAATTTTACCCCATGTAGAGTTCATATATGTATATCCATGACCTTCTAATGAAGAACCATTAGTCGAACCACCTAATGCTATGAATGCGAAAGGACGTGAATTATTATTTGCATCTTTTAAGCAATTAGTTAAACCCTTCTTGGCTAATGATGTTTTACCTATACCAGGAGAACCTTCAAATCCAAAACAATATCCGGATTGTTCACCATTCATCCATTGCCCTATAATTTTCATAATTTGTTTTTTAGCAAGCGAGTGACTATAAATTGAGCTATCTAACGTAGTATTTATATCTTCCATAGTGTTTTCTATTTTATTTATTTTACTATTAATATTGGTAATTTCATTTAATGTATTCGTAACTTGATAAATATTTCGTGGTTTTATAGAATCATATGTTTTTAATATAAATGAAAGAAGGACATTATTATTTTCATTGAAATACTCAATTATTCTGCTTATTAGCGTTGGTTTATTTGTGTTTGTATATTGAATTTTAGTTTGATGGTTGTTTTTTTTAATAGTATTTATTTGTTTTATAAGTTTTGATAGATATTTTATATTTTGTGTATCTAATAATATTTCTATTTTACTAATCATATTATTTGATAAAAAATTCTTATAAGTTGTGATATAATTATTAATTTCAACGTTTGTATATTTATTTTTTTTTATTATTATAAAATCATTAAAGTTATATTGTATATTTGATATTAATTTATTAAATAATAGGTTTATATCATCCATAACCTTTAATATAGGTTCATGTTTATAAGAACCGAATGGTATCTTAATTAAGCCTTCTAAGTATTGTTTTGTTTTAAAACATAATTCATCTGGTTTACCTGTAATTTCTTTTAATTTTGTGATAGCTTTTTCCTTAACGTTATCATTCACTTTTAACAGATATATTTGTTGTTCTAATCCAACTTTACTTACATCATATTTATTTAAAATTTCTTGTTTATAACTTATAGTATGTTTTATCGTTTCTTTAAAATATTCTTGAATTTTGTAAGGCAGACTGTTATAAATATTATTTGAATCATTATTTTCATTATTATCTAATGATTGAGTACTAATTAAATCGTACAATAAGCTACAAATATATTTTAATTCAGGGTCTTGATTATAGATTAATAAATTTATTAATAATTCTCGTTGGTCGGTTTTATTTAATTCTAAAAATTGTTTAATAGATTGGTCTAATTTAGTTTGTTTAATATTTTTTACCTCTGTTATAATTTTAATCATTTTTTTATAAATATCCTCGTTACCGTAAATTAAATATTCTTTTAATGATAACGAATATGTTAATCTGGATATTAATTCTTTTTCAATTCGTGAATAACTTTTCGACATAGATATTAGTTCATTTTTTCTATGATATATGTATTTATTAATCATACAATCAACAGGGGTTTCATTAACAACACCATTAATACTTAGGGTTTTTTTTAATTTTTCATTGTGTATAGAAAATCGTATACTATTTGTGTTTTGAAAAAAAGAATTGCTGGTATCATCAGTTATAAAGCATTCTAGGTTATTACATTCTTCTATTAATATAATATCATCGCTTGTTTTATTACAACAATAACAATCGTCGTCGCTATATTTTTGAACATTACTTTTCCAATTAATTATTTTATAACCAGTAAAAATAACATATTGATTGATTAAACTGAATTTATCTTTTAATATTGGATCGGTATATTCGGACAATTGAAACTCATTTCCAAAGCAAATAAATAAAATATGAGATAATTTATTTGTACCAAATCCCGATATAATTACTGCTAACTTATTAATAATTTCTTGCATTCCATCTAATAAATTATCGGTTTCAGAAGTATCTTTTAAATGGATAATATCACTTTGAATTATATGTGTTTTATCTAATAAATCAATTAATATAGAATTTGTTAAATGAATATCGTTACTGCTAAATATAGTATCTATCTTATTTATTGTATTAATTGAAACACATGTATCATTGATTATTAGTTGAATTAATTTTATTTTATCATTCAAATAAAGTGATAATTCTTGTAATTTTAATGAAGTAATATTTGGATTTGATTTACTTTTTTTTAATTTCATAATATATATATTTGGATATAATCATTAAATAAATTATAAACTAATATAAAAATATTATTACTAATATATTAGTATGGGTATTCCAAGTTATTTTTCCTACATTGTTAAGAATTATTCTAACATTATAAAAAGTATATCTTATTTTTATGATGTTAATAATAAAATTGATCATTTATATATGGATTGTAATTCCATTATATATGATGCTGTTCATAATATCAAAAATGATAATATAGATGATTATGAACATATAATAATTAAATATGTAATTGATAAATTATTGGATTACATAAATATTATTAAACCAGATAAAACTGTGTATATTACTTTTGACGGGGTTGCCCCTTTTGCAAAGATGAATCAACAACGAACTCGACGATATAAAAATTTATTTATTAATAAAATAAATGAAACAGAAACTACTTGGAATACATCAAATATTACCCCTGGAACTAAATTTATGAATAGATTAACTAATATGATCAATACACAAATTAAGGTATGGAATAGAGAAATGAATATCAATATTTTATTTTCAGGTACAGACGAAAAGGGAGAAGGGGAACATAAATTATTTCATGAATTACGAAATAGTAACTTCACAAATGATAATGTAGCTGTATATGGATTAGATTCTGATTTGTTAATGTTATCAATATTTCATTTGCAATACTGTAAAAATATTTATGTGTTTCGTGAAACCCCCGAATTTTGTAAAACAACTATACCGCGTAGTTTGATAAATAGAGATGATATTTTTTGTTTTATGGACATACAATCCTTTGTAGAAACTATACAAGAAAATATGGGTTGTTGTTATTCGCATATAAGACGCACGTATGATTATATATTTGTTTGCTTCTTTTTGGGAAATGATTTTTTACCGCATTTTCCATCATTAAATATTCGAACACATGGTATACAAGTATTATTAGATATATATAAGTTACACATAGGTAATTACGAAGATAGGTATTTAATTACCGATAACTATCAATTAAATTGGAAATATATTAAGTTATTTATTAAAGAATTAGCAAAACCTGAACATGAATTATTATTGCAAGAATATAAATTAAGACATAAGTTTGAAAATTATAAAAATAAAGATGATAAAGAACTTTTTCATAATTTACCTATTATGCATAGAAGTGTAGAAAAATATATATGTCCGAGTGAAAGTAAATGGGAAGAAAGATATTATACTTCTATTTTTCATCAAAAAAGAAACGAACAAAATATAAAAGAAATAAGTAATAATTATTTACAAGGATTGGAATGGGTATTTAAATATTATACTCATGGTTGTTTAGATTGGAAATGGTCATATAAATATCATTATCCTCCATTATTAGTAGACTTATATAAATATGTATCTGATTTTAATATGGAATATTTTCAAGAAGTGAATGTAGAATCCTACAATAGCATGGTTCAATTAGCATATGTTTTACCAAAGGATAATTTATCTCTATTACCAGAACCAGTATATAAATATTTGTTAACTAATTATAGTCATTTATATCCAGAACAATATGATTTTATGATGGCTTATTGTAGATATTTTTGGGAAACACACCCAGTTTTACCGAATATATCGAATGAAGTTATGGATAAATGGGAGAGGACTTTTAAATAATTATTAATATTATAAATATCTTATCTATAATATTAATAAGAATGGAATATTATTTTGAACAAGCATTGGTAAACATAAAGGATAAATTTCAAGTAGGCTATGTAGAATTAATTAATGTAGGTGGGACTTATGGGGTTTGGATAGTAATTCATTACATGTCTAGTCAATTATATGTAAGATGGTGTGCTAATTGGAGTTTTATGGGTTTTATATTTAGTCCATTCTTGGTAAACACGCCACATTGTAATGCGTTAATATGGGGTATTAATAATGGCGTGATAAGTATTCAGTCTATGTGGATATTAATTGGATATTGGTTTATACGGCATATAAATCCTCTTAATAAAAATGAAAAAATAATTAATTAGTTTACTTTACATATTAGTAATAATTAAAAGAGATGAGTAAGAAAACAAAAGAGAAAGTAGTTAAGGATGAAAGAGTTTAATAAATCGTTGAGTGTGAAAGTCAAGAAGTTTGTTATCTTTGGTGATGAAGAATTTGACGTTGTCTATAATA
>Ga0222715_10001361_pt1 | contig 23519 bp, 26 predicted proteins | sample C33_9DmetaG_FD_165056 | JGI IMG/M metagenome (GOLD analysis project Ga0222715, IMG submission 165056) | Estuarine water microbial communities from San Francisco Bay, California, United States - C33_9D | ecosystem: Environmental > Aquatic > Marine > Unclassified | place: USA: California...
GAACAGTTTGTAGTTCATATTTAAGAAACCAGTCTTGAAGCGATCGTAACTGGGATAAATCATGATCACCTTTTCGATCAACTAATGCATATTCATAAATCCAACCGACACCAGTTGCATCGGGGCCAAGTTCTGGTTTTGCTCCGGGCGGCAAACGACTTGACACCTGACTCAAATATTCAAGCACGCGTGATCGTGCCCAATAGAGATCAGTCCCTTCTTCAAAGATCACATAAACATAAGAATCACCAAAAAAAGAATAACCTCTAACCGTAACGGCATAGGGTACTGACAACATGGCTGTTGTTAATGGATATGTTATTTGATCTTCAACGACCTGCGGCGCCTGTCCAGGAAATGGTGTTTTTATAATAACCTGTACATCAGAAAGGTCCGGTATTGCATCGACAGGAGTTTGCTTGGTGATATACACACCACTTACAAAGACAATAACAGTACTTAGAATAATCAAAAAACGATTATCAATTGACCAACGTATAATTTGTCCAATCATAATCTATTCCTTATCCATTTCAGACTGTTCCATTGAATGATCATTCATATCATGTTCAACGGCTTGCATGCGATTTAAACTTGCTTTGAGATTTGATTCAGAATCAATCAGAAATTGCGAAGAGATAACAATTTTATCGTTTTCATTTAAACCTGAAATAATTTCGATCCAGTCTCCACTCTCCATACCGGCAACAACTTCCTGTGCCTGAAAATGACCTTCTCCAAGTGCTTTTATCACACGTTCCTGTTTTGCATCACGAATTAAAGCTTCTCGCGGTATACTAATGACATCCTCTTTTTCACCCGCAAATATGACAATCCGTGAATACATGTTCGGCTTTAATTTGTCGCCAGAATTATCAAAACGTAATCGAACCCGCAAAGTTCGTGTAACTGGATCAAGATCAGGATAGATATATTCAACAGTTCCTTTCCAAAGGACTCCCGGCATCGAAGGTAATTCGGCTTCAGCATTTTGACCCACTTCAACCCAATTCGCTTGTTGTTCAAAAACCTCTGCCAATAACCAGATGGTATCAAGATTAGCTACGCTTATTACCTGGGTTTCAGGTTTGATATACATGCCTTCGCGCACACCGAGATCAACGACGACACCTGATTGCGTTGCATAAAATCGAATATTCTGTGTAATTGTTTTATCTTTCTCTAATCTATCTATTTGTGACTTTGATATACCCAACGCAGAAAGTTTTTCTTGTGACGCTGAAGCCAAACGTTTATTACCACTCGCTAATGCTTGTAAATATTCTTCTTGTGCATTAACAAGAGGTGGCGAATATAGTTCAAATAAAAGTTGGCCGCGCTTAACTTTTTCTCCTTTGGCACGGACTTGTAACTTTTCTATCCAACCTTCTGTCCTGGTATGAATATGATTAATTCGAGTTTCGTCATAATCGATATAACCAACAGTACTAATCCTTTTCCATAAGGGGCCACGTTCTACTTTAGCTGACCGCACACCAAGATTATTAACGACCTCGGGCCTTATCTTAACGATGGACATATCTTTACCCATGCCCTCATCTTCACCTTCATATACTGGAATTAGATCCATACCCATAGGTGATTTTCCAGGTTCATCACGACGATAATCTGGGTTCATTGGTGCAACCCAGTATTTGATTTGCTTTTCAGTAGAATTTAATTCATTTTGACTATTCAATTCATAATCAAATAACAGCGCAGTTATATCAAATCGATTCTCGACTGTAATACCTACTAGTAAACCAATAACTATCATTACTAATATAATTAAACTTTTCATATCGTTTCTCTTTTGTAATACAACAGGTTTGCTTGAGACTTGGCGCGATCTACACGAATCTTTAGCATATCGAGTTGCGTATTTAATTCTGTTAATCGAGCACGCATCAAAGTTGTAAAATCTGTTTGACCATTTTGATACGCTTTTAATGTGGATTCAGAATTTTGAGCAGCATCAACAACGGCACGTGTTTCATAAAGTTCAAACCGTCGCCCCATACGCACCCAGTTTGCATGTTCTTTTTCAACCTGCCGTTTGAGTTCCAACAGTCGATCACTACGCGAATATTGAGATGCAATGTGTTCCAGTTTGCTTGCTGATAAACGTTTGTCCTGACGTTTATCCGTAAAAAGAGGAATGTCGACCATGACCATTGCTGAAGCAAAATCATCTCGACTACTACCATCCAGATTATTTCCAGAACGTTGACCATAAGTCAGATCCAACATCCAGCCAGGTTTGTATTGCTCTTCCGCTATCTTGATATTTTTTTCTTTGGAATTAACAACTGCATCTTCCATTTGAATCAAAGGATGATCTGCCAAGGATGAAATGATCATTTCTACATCTGAAAACGTTGTTAATTCAGGAAATGTTTCTGGCAAAGGTCTTTGTGCCGAATTACTACCAATCCATTTTGATAGCTCGGCCTGAGCAATTTCTTTAGCACCCACAATTTCTGCAATACGATCATCGACCAATGCCAACTCAAGTTGTGCACGAAGTACATCATGTTGATTATCTCTGCCAACAGCATATTGGCGCTGGGTGATATCCAGAAGTTGTGTAAACAAATCACGGTTTTGTTGCAGAATTGATTCTGTTTTTACATTCAGATATAAATCCAGATAACTATTACGCAGTGATCGCAAAACTTTCTTTTTCTGATCCAAAGCCTTTGCTTTATCAACATCTGCCATATCCTCAATGCGTTGTCTTTTATAGTGAAGTGTGTCACCACGCGGAAATGATTGTTGAACACCAAACTGAAGTTGCGTCATGGGTTCCTGACTACGATCAAAACTGTTAACAGGAATATTCATGATGCCGAACTTAGCCTTTGGATCTGGCAGTTGTTCCTCAGCAATAGCAATTTCATTCAGACTATCTGCACTCGCATTATATTGCTTGATAATAAAATCAGCTTCTAATGCCAGTCGTTCTGCTTCAACCAGCGATAATTCATTCGCCAGAGTATTAACAGGCAACACTATCAAAAATATTGCACTTAATTTTTTAAATAAATTGAAAAAATACATAACACACCTCAAACACAAGTAACAAACGACAATCGATCTCGCGATCAATCAACGAACAAAAGGTAGAGACGTGTTTAAATCAGAAGTACGTTGTAGGTATAGAAAGGGGGAAGTTTAGCTCGCTCAGGAGAGGAGGATATTGGATAGCCTGGCGGTGCTCGATTCGATAACGTTATTTTTGATGAAATAGCTAAAGCCACATCAGGTATGAATTTGACTTTCTCTTTTGATTCAGAATTCTTGTCACTATTAATAGTGACCGTTAAGGCATCACAATCACAAGCACCGAGACAATGCTCATCATCTATACTATTAATATCTTCATCAGGAACATGGCAAGAATTAGTAACTTCAGATGAAGTTTCATGATGACCCATATTATCATCAGTCAAAGCCATACAAGTTTGACACAACAATAACAACCAACTACCCACAAAAATGGATAATATTCCAGAGGCGATATTGTGTCGCTTGTTATTAAAATGCATCAACATATTGAATATTATAGCCGAACTAATTTAAATAACATAAAAAATCTAATCTCTAATTATTGATCGATATCAATATATGACATCTAAATTATATAAGGTTCATCTATTTTCACTATTTTACATTTTACTTCGGGCATCAACCGCTTCTCGTAAGATTTGATAACTTCCATACAGAACAACCGTTGATATTATTGCGCCAATAATTAAATCAGGTAATGCTGATTCGAAATACGCTACTAATATACCAGCAGTAATGACACCTAAATTTGCAATCACATCGTTCTTCGAAAAAATCCATGTTGCACGCATATGAACTTCACCCTGTTTATGTTTATTTAGTAATACAAGACAAACAATATTTGCGGTTAAGGCGAATAATGAAATAACAATCATCACAATAGAAATTGGTTCACTGCCATATAAGAAGCGTCGAATAACTTCAAATATTATTCCGAATCCAAGTAGCATTTGAAGCATACCACTCAACATAGCTGAATTCGCTTTAGCTAATACCGTTTTACCTATGACGTATAATGCCGATGCATATACCATTGCATCTGCTAACATATCGAGTGAATCAGCAAGCAACCCCGTTGACTCTGCATACAAACCAAACGCAAATTCAAATAAAAACATAACTCCATTAATCACTAATACAATGATTAAGAGATTACGTTGGCTCTTTGGATCTATATCTTCATGACAGTCGCAATTACTCATAGCACTAAAGTTTCCTATTTATCAATGAGGAGTAACAATTGATTTATCACAACAATTCTTATTTTCCGACTGACTTTCATACTCAAATTCAATAGTTGAGTGCGAAATATGAAATGATTCATTTAAGATATCTTTAATTTGGCCTTTGATGATTTCGGCATCCTGATATCCAGACTCAGAAATAACAACATGTGCTTCAAGTGATCGTTCATGCTCATTTAATTCCCACACATGCAAGTGGTGAACTTCCTTTATATTTTCAATCTCCTCTAGGCTATTAATCACCTCATTGAGGTCAATATCGGCTGGTACACTTTGCATCAAAATCCTAATCACAGATTTTATTTCGATGTAACCATGGAAAAGAACATAGCCTGCAATTAGAAAAGTACAAATCGTATCCACAATGTACCATTCATAAAAAATGATAAGTGTGCCTGCGATAATGACGGCGACACTACTCAATGCATCTGCCACATTATGTAAAAAGGCTGCACGAATATTAAGACTGTCTTTTGACATGGCATAAGTAAGTAATGCAGTAATGACATCGACAACCAGGGCAACACAGGCAATGATAACTACAATCCATCCCGCTATGGGTTCAGGTTCAAAAACGCGCATGATAGCTTCAAACAGAAGATACACCCCAATCAAGATCAAGGTTGTTAAATTAATCATCGCTCCGATTAATTCAGCACGTTTATATCCAAAGGTGCGGTTTTCATCCGCAGGTTTCTCTGACCATTTCCTGGCAATAAGCGTGATTAAGAGCGCGGCTGCATCACTAAAGTTATGAAGTGCATCAGCAACTAGTGCAAGACTTCCCGAAATAATTCCACCAATGACTTGCACAACAGTCAGCACCAGGTTTACAAATAGCGCAAGAATCAATCGCCTAATACCATTGGCATTTTGAACATTTATACGTTCAGTATGTACATGAGATGTGTTCATGTTTTTAGAGTATTGAAAATTATAATATTAGATTGCATCTTTTCCTGCAGCACCAGTACTAATTCGAATTGCGTTGTCAACGGGTAATACATATATTTTTCCATCACGTCGTAAACCCGTATGAGCATGCGTTTGTATTTCATGTACAATTTTTTCGACGAGTTCATTCTCACATGTAATTTCTATTTTAATACACGGCAAAAAGTCAAAACCGTCTTCAAGACGTTCTTCATTCTCTGTGCCACCACGGCTTCTTCCAAAACCTTTGTAATCAGCTATGCTCATTCCTGTTAATCCATCAATCTTATGTAACGCCAGAGTCACATTCTCAAGCATATGTTCTTTTATATAGGCAATAATCATTTTCATGTTATTAAATCTCCATAATATGGACTAATATTAAATTTCAGGTTCAACTCGAATTGCAAACCATTTATAAAGCGCGGGTATAACTAATAAGGTCAGTATGGTAGACGTCACAATTCCACCCACGACAACCGTTGCTAATGGGCGTTGAACTTCACTACCTGTACCTGTTGATAGTAAGAGTGGAATCATTGCCAATACCGTTGTTATTGCTGTCATCAAAACGGGTCTTAATCTAAGACATGCTCCATGGATAGATACTTCATCTATATTCATTCCCTTCTCTAATAATTGGTTAAAGTATGTTACCAATACAATGCCGTTCATTAGGGCAATACCAAAGAGTGAAATAAAGCCTACAGAAGCAGGAACGGAAAGGTTTTGTCCACTTAACCATAAAGCGACTACGCCTCCTACCAGTGCCAACGGAATGTTTAAGAAGATCAATGTTGCATTTTTAAACGAATTAAAACTGCTAAATAGCATGATGAATATTAACAGCAACGTAACAGGGATAACGATAGCTAAACGTTTATTTGCTTCCTGTTGCAAACGATACTGCCCGCCCCAGGTCACCAGATAACCAGGAGGTAACTCAACACTTTGATCTATTTGTTGTTGCGCCTCTTCAACAAAGGTCACAATATCACGACCAACAACATTGCTTTGTACCGTAATAAAACGTTGATTGTTTTGTCGCGTGATTTGTCTTTGTCCAACCAACTCTTCAATCAAAGCAACCTGCTCAAGAGGAACCTTTACCCCATCAGGTGTTTCGATCAATATTTGTCTAATATCGTCTTTTGTTGCTCTTGCATCCGGTGTATATCGAACAAAAATATCGAAACGACGTATCCCTTCAAAGATTTGTCCAGCAGAAACACCCCCGACAGCGGCACTGATCACATTCTGTACATCTTCAAGATTTAACCCGTATCGGGCAATTGCTTGTCTATCCGGACGAATACGAAGTTGTGGTACACCTGATATTTGATCGACTTGAACATCCGCAGCACCTTCTGTTTCCTGTATCACTGCTGCAATTTCATCGGCTTTCTGTTTAAGAATAACCAGATCATCGCCAAAGACTTTAATTGCGAGTTCTGCTCTCACACCTTCCAGCAATTCATCGACTGTCATTTTAATAGGTTGAGTCAGGTTAGCTTGAATACCCGGTATGTTTTTAATTTTCTCTCTGATCTGTTCTTCGATAAAAGGTTGATCTTTAGGCTTACGCCATTCCGTATTTGGTTTCAGGATGACATACATCTCGGCGGAGTTAGTGGGATCGGCATGTGCGCCCACCTCACCACGCCCTATACGAGTCACTACCTTGGTGATTTCAGGAATTTCTTGCAAGCGCTTTTCAACCAACATGGTATTGCGTTTACTTTCGTTTAATGAAATAGACGGTGCCATGGTCAAGCGAACGACTATCGTGCCTTCATTTAACTTTGGTGTAAACTCCGCACCCAGTTGTGGAAAGATTGCACCGCCAACAACAATTAATACAAATGCGACTATTAACGCAATGATTCGGTTATGAACAAAAAAGCGCACCAATGGCGTATAAATTTTAAGCAACCACTTAACGATTAGCACTTCGTCTTCATTATTTTCACTTTCTTTCTGTTTGGGTTTGTTCATGACAAACGAGGCAAGTACAGGTGCGATAAAGATCGCAAATAGCAATGAACCTGTCATCGCTAGCGCTATGGTATACGCCAATGGCCCGAACGTTTTTCCTTCAACCCCTTGCAAGGTAAACAAGGGAAGAAACACAATCAAAATAATGATAATCGCAAAGACAATGGGTCGACCTACTTCACGACAGGCACGTCCCACGATATGTAATACGCTTTCACCGGAATTGGCTTTGCGTAATAGTCGATCAACATTTTCGACCATAACGACACCACCATCGACCATCATACCGATCGCAATTGCTAATCCACCAAACGACATCAGATTTGCCGAGATGTTGAGTACATACATCCCTATCAAGGCAAAGAAGACAGAAAACGGAATCGATATCGCCACGACAAAACTGGGCCGAAGTGCTCCCAAAAACAACAACAGGATAATAACAACCAACGCAACACCTTGAACCAAAGCATCAGTGACAGTCTTGACACATGCCTCGACCAGACTCTTTTGTTCATAATAAGGAACGATGCGAATCCCTTCCGGTAATATTTTATTAACCTCACCTAGTCTTTTTTCTACATCGGCAATTACAGTAGATGAATTAGTGCCAAACAGTTTAATCACCATACCGGCAATCACTTCTTCAACGCCATTACGAGTTTGTAATCCTCGGCGTATAGCACCGCCCATTTTGATATCCGCCAAGTCACCCAGAAAGATAGGACTGCCATCTACCGTTTTAACAATAATATTGTTTAAATCATCAATCCCTTTGGCCAAGCCAACAGAACGGACAATAAATTCTTCAGAGTTCTTCTCGATAAACTGTGCACCGACATTTAGATTGTTTGCACGAATACGTCCGATTACTTCGTTTAACGAAACAGAATAACGTAATAAAGCATCGGGATTAATCTCTACATGAAATTGTTTTTCAAAACCGCCAATACCCAGTATCTCTGTAACACCTGGTACGGTTTGTAAGTTGAATTTGACTATCCAGTCCTGAATCTCGCGTAGTTCTATCAGCGAGTATTGACCTGTTGTATCTTCAAGATAATAAAACAGGATCAATCCCATCCCGGTAGAGATCGGCCCCATCACAGGGTCTCCAAAGCCTTCCGGTATTTGTTCTCTTGCCTCCTGTAAACGTTCATTGACTAGCTGACGCGCAAAATAGATATCAATATCATCATCAAAGTAGACATTGACGACTGACAGACCAAAGTTAGATATAGAACGAACATTATCAATACCGGGTAGTCCGGTCATCGCCACTTCCACCGGATAGGTGACATACATTTCGATTTCTTCCGGCGCTAGTCCTTCCGTTTCAGTAAAGACTTGCACCAGATTTGGTGATACATCAGGAAAGGCATCAATCGGTAATTGTGTGTAAGCACGATAACCGGCGATCACAACCATGATGGCAAACAACACCATCAATAATCGGTTTTGCAGACTAAAGTCGATTAATTTATCAATCATTGTTTTGAATTCTCTTTTTATTTTTTAACTAGTGACCATGGCCATCGCCAAACGATGCCTTTTGCATTTGTGCTTTTAATACAAATGCATTTTTAGTCACGTATTGTTCGCCTTCATGTAAGCCATCCAGTACTTCAACATGTGTCGTGTCACTGCGGCCCAGTTTCACCGGATGTGGCTCAAACCCTTCTTCAGTTTTAATAAAGACAACCGATTGATTATCGATAGACTCGATGGCTGTTTTTGGAATGACGATGTCACTGGTAAAGTCTGATAATGTGACAACAACCGAAACGAATAAGCCGGGTCGCCATTTATGTTCTATGTTATCAATAACAACTCGCGCAGTTGCACTTCGTGTTTCTTCAGAAACTTTGGGGCTGATATAATCTATAACGCTTTTAACATCGGGAACTCCGTAACCTGAGATAACCCGAACTTGTTGTCCCATTTGTACCTTTTCCAGATCTTTTTGATAAATAGTTAGATTCACCCAAATATGATCAAGGTTCGAAATGACAAATGGCCGACTTTCTTCACTCAATAGTTCACCTTGTACAACATGTTTATCAGTAATCACGCCATCACTAGGTGAACGTATTTCATACAAAGTTAAATCACAATCATCACTACATTGATTGTTAACTTGTTCGATACCGATAGCACGTAATTTTTGTTTAGCCAGCTTATACTCAATATAGGCGTTATCTTTAATTTGTTGTGCTTCCTGAAATTCTCTATCGGAAGTTAAGCCTTCTTTTTTTAATTTTTTCTCACGTTCGTATGTCTTTATGGCTAAATCATAACGACTCTTGGCAGCTTCTGTTTCAGCTTTTATCTCGGCTAACTCCCGGCTGGACAAGGTCGCTAATAAATCACCTGTCTTAACACTTTCACCTAATGTTTTGTAAACTTGTTTGGTGATACCGGAAACACGCGGAACAATATGAATCAAACGATCCGGATCAAGTGTGATTTCTCCGGGCAAGGTCAGAGTTTCTTTAATACTGCCCCTCACTGCTTTACCTAGTTTGATTTCAAACTCTTCAATTTCCTTTTCTGAAAGCACGAGCTGTTCTTCATTGTGCTCTCCTTCATCCTGCTCTGCATGAGAGGCTTCATCATGCGCATGGGCATCCTCCTCGTGTTCTCCCTCATGCTCACCTTCATCCTGCTCTGCATGAGTAGGTTCATCATGTGGGTGGTCATCTTTCTCATGTTCTCCCTCATGTTGTCCTTCATCCTGCTCTACATGAGTAGATTCATCATGTGCATGATCATGTTCTTCTTGCGCATAAGTATTAAAGCTAAGTAATAAACCTATACTAATAGTAATACTCCATAATAATTTCATCTGATTGCCTCCTCAGCAATATAATCAGTGCGATCACCTAAAGATGATCCAATCAATCTCTCAATGGCAACGACAACCCGGTGATACTCAGTCACGGCATCAACATATTGTTGTCGTGTTTCAAAGTAGGTGCGTTGTGCATCTAATAAACTTAATAAATCCAATTTGCCTAAACGGTAAATATTTGTTGACGCGTTAAATGCCTCTTCAGCCCCAGGTAAGATTTCACTTTTCAGTGTTATTACTTCTTGGTGTAGGATGTTTAAACGTTGATACGCAATAAGTAGTGCGGAACGTAATCGTGTTTCAGTTACAGCTTGTTCTTTTGATGCGCGACTAAGTCCAACTTCTGATCGTTGCACACCGGTTTGCTTGTTATTAAAAATAAATAACGGAATAGAAATACTCGCAACCGCAGCGACATCATCAGACTCATTGAGATGACGCAAACCCGCACTGACAGAAATATCCGGAATGGTATCTGCTTGTGCGAGGTTAATGGCATTTTGATGGCGACTCACTTCTGTCGCCCATCGTGCAATATCTGGGTTATTGTTAAGTTTGCTAACAATTGAAGTTAACTCCGGCAAAAAAGGTATATTGTAGAAGTCTCCCAGTACCCTATTGAAGGTAACCTCTGTTCCGCCCCAACCCGACACCAGGTTTTGTTTTGATATGGCCAATTGCCGTTCGGCATTCATTTGACTCAGGCGTGTCTTCGAAAGCTCAACCCTTGCTTTAATCTCTTCAAGCGGGGAAACCTTCCCTGCTTCCACGCGTTTCTTTACCGTTAGATAAATTTCATCAGCTAATTTATTTATTTCATTAGCTATCGTGAGTTTTTCTTGCTGGCCAAGAACATCAGCAAAGGCCACTGCCGTTTGTGATAACAAATCAACGCGTTTAACTTCATAATCCCATCGAGCTAGATCACGATCCGTCGATGCAAGCTGTCGACGCTTCATCCGTTTATCTCCCAGCTCAATAACCTGGCTTAGTGCAATAGTGGTTTCCGCTGATTTAAATGCACCGATATCACCAGAGCCAGCAAAATTTTCTAATTCAATTTCGGCTTCCGGGTTCGGTAACAAGCCTGCTTCGATTTGATCTATTTCTTTAGAACGTATCGTCCATGCATACGTCGCTAATTCCGGATTGTGTTTCAACGTCAGAACCATTGCTTGCTGAAACGAAAGTTCACCCGTGGGTTGAACCATTGGTTGATCAAATTCTTCCGGTGCCATTGTCGGTGGCAATAGAAGTTCATTATCAACAGCCATGACTGTTACATGAATAAAACATGCAACAGCAAATATATAAGTTTTAATAAACATACCTAATCTCGTGAATCAAAAGACAACACCCTCTCAGCACACGCTAAAAGAGATTCATTATTGTTTTAGAACTACCTGATGGTAGTGAGAGATTAAGCTATAGGAGGTTGGTAAGGCGGAGGCCCTTTAATGGAAAGATAGTCTTGTTCCTGAAATTTCAGAACTTCATTGATTCGATGATTAGCAGCAAAAGAAATTTTTTGCACGAGACCCAAACAGTGACAAGAAAAATGACAGCAATGGTCACAGGAGTCCACGTCACTCTTAGATTCATGTTGAACATCCATCTCTAAAGAATGACCTTCAGCTGTTTCTGCCAACTCATGAGCGTAGGCGTGTATCGGCATGATGATCCCTGAGAGGGTCATCAACACCAATAATATTTTTGCCATTCGAATTTGCATTGCTTAAATATGACTGATATGTTTTTGTATTTCAAGCTTTTTATACAAATCAGTGTCTTTTCTTAAGTAGCCACATACGGGCATAGAACGATCAAATGTTGCTATAACGTCAGTCGAATATTTAGGGTTAACTGCTGATAATTAACTGATGAAAAATTATCTTATTTTATTATTACCCCTTATTAATATCCCAGCGATTATTTAGCTTTCTTTAATATTTTTATAGCAGGAAATAATTCACCTACTTCTACTTTTAAAGTAGCAGCAATTAAAATTAAATTTAGTGAGGATATGTTACGTTCTCCTCTCTCTACTCCACCATAATAAGCCCTGTCTAACCCAGCTTCAGTCGCAAATGCTTCCTGACTATACCCAGCCCTCTCTCTAAGCTTGCGTATCTGCCTACCAATTTTCAGTAACCGTGGATCTTTTTGCATCAATCCACAATATGGCTATACTTGCTTTATAACCACGGCCTATAAGTATCATTTTCTAATATTTTGAGGGATATTCATATGGATAAATTTAAGAAAATGTTAATTGTCGTAGCATTTCTTATCCCTGCTTTTTTAGTTACAGCGGCAATAACTTTTATGCTAGCCAAAGCTGATTATGGTCCTGATCCTGGTCTTGAAGTTGGTTTGATTCTTTGGGGTACATGGGTATTAGCATGTGGTTATTACTTCAAAAAATCTAAATTTAAAATTGGTGGTTTCGTATTATTAATATTCGCCATTATAGGGTTAGTGAATGGTGTTTTATAAATTATATCTTAGAGAAAGATATGGAATAAATAATCTATGTCACATGCAATAATACTATTAGGAATAGTTTTACTTTTTTTTCTTCATTTCGAGACTATTAATTGGTATCAGGTGGGGTTAACAATATTTGCGATAGCTGTCTATATTGTTCATGATGTATATAGTAAACGCGACAGAAATTAATTTAGAAGCCAGTAAGTAATAAGAACGGCTAAAAATCTAAGTCTAACTTCAGATATTTCATTGTTTCTTGGCAATATTGCTGACTAAGTATCATTTCCTTTTCTCTTAGTTGTATAAATGTTTTCCAGTGCATATTTTTTGGTTTTAAAAGTATTGGTTCTGAAAGATTCCCTGATACTTCTAATCTTTCCCTAATTTTTCGTATTTTACGAATTATTTGGTCTATTTTACTTTCTAATTGACATGAGTAAGGTAGTTTGTGGCATTGTCGGCACAAATATATATTATTTGTAAAATATAAAATTTCATAATTTTTATCACACTTTGGACATTTGAACCGATACCTATAACCACCATAGTTGCAATTAATCTTATTTAACGGGATAACTTGGTTATTACTCAGAGATAGAATGCCATCAGTTATAGCTTTTAATTCAATATATTCCCCATTACTTAATTTACAGTGACTGATCCATCCATCATTAATAAAACACTCTTTATCTAGTTTACGTATATCAAGTTTAATTGACCCTTCAACAGTCATTTGTTTATTTGTATATGTTTTCATCGAAATTATTTCATACTACCTAAATTGTTAGCTAAATTATCTAATTTTCACAGTAACTATATTGTTAGTGGCTAAAGTGGCTGTTATTTTTTATTGACTGCCTATAAACATTTATACTTTACAAATAACAAAGCATTTAAATATAAAAGATGTGAAAACATGAGCCACTTTAGCCACTAATATATTTGAGGGTAAGATATACTAGTCATCGATAACCCAAAACGTTGACGAATACCACCTGTACCTTTACCTGCCACATACCCCATTTTAGTTAGACGATTACCAAAACTTTTCTTACTCAGCACACGGTTGATTCCAGATTGCTTTGCCCATGATTGATACTCAAAGTAGATGCTTGAAAAATCAACTCTACTATTTTGATCTGGAGTACACTTTTCATCAACAAACTGAACGACCTGATCTGCTTCATATCGCCATTGACGTTTAGCCTCATCAATACTCTCAGATGTAGATATTCCATCATTCAAAATTGCGGCAGATAATTCTATGAGTACCATATTTAATATACCTGGCAGTTCTTGAATGAGTTTTTTAATAAGTTTAGTGTCACGCTTAGCACCTTCAAAAGAATTATTTAATTCTAATACAATAGACCGTCTGAAAAATGCACCAGAAAAATCACGAGTGTGAGGCATATGATTAGTTCCAAACCAACATGTTACAATTGGATGAAAGTCAAAAGGATCTTTGTTTTTATATTCCGCAGTTGTTAACTCACCTGACACAATTGCCTTTAACTGAGCGTCTGCAATTATTTCACCTTCACGAATTTCAGTAACAATGTTAGCTGCTTTTCCATGCAAGTGTGCCCGTTGAAATTTATTATCAAACTGTGAAGGTAATACCGCACAAACATTATTTTTACCAATTAATGCTTCAACTAAAGCTAATAGAACAGACTTGCCATTAGCTCCATTTCCAATCAACATTATGAATTTTTCATACTGACAGGTAGGTAGCATAGTGTAGCCAATCATCTGCAGTAATACTTTGACTTTATCTGAGCCATCAGAATCACCTGCAAATATTTCATTTAAAAATTGAATGAATCTGGGAGCAGTAGCAGCAGGTTCATAGTTAACGGGTATTTGTGTTGTGAAATAATTTTCACGAAAATGAGACTTTAATACCCACTGCCCTTCTAAAAAATGTAATTCGCCATTGAGTGTATTAATAATATTAGTATCTGTGTTGTCATTAAACTTATGATCAGGGTTATGTAATTCTGTTTTTATTATACTTAGAGTGCTGTTTACAGTTGAGTCAGTATAATTACCATATAATTTATCCATGCATACTTTCTGTATTATCTTACGAATTGTTCTGTCATCTACTTTTACCCATACGCCTCCATTCCATACCCAGAATGTGCTTGCACTAAAAATTACATTTCCTTCTCCCAGTAGTTCTATAACAGTTCTTGCAATCTCAGGATGACTATTACTTGAAACTTCTTCATGACTTTGCTCTTGTATCGATTGCCTGATATCTTTTTTTGAACTTAAAGACGAACGTTTTTTTAGTTGATCAATGATATCTTCTTTTTCTGGTGTAAGCAGATTAGATGCATTTGCGGTAAGCTTACATATTGTAATAGTCTCTTCAGGCGTAAGGCGATCCCCCATCTGATCCATCTGACTTTTAATATCTTTATAACAACTTTTATTATCAAACTGATTCTTACCATAAACGTTAACCTGATTACCAACAGCGTTCATGATAGTGTTAGTTAAATAGTTCTTATGATTATCAGGATGCCACTTGTCCCGGACTAATTGAGATTGCCACATTAAATTCCACATGCGATTGTGATTCTTACCCGTCCAGAACGCTAACATTTGTGCTAACGCTGCATCAGCACTGGAACGATCATAAGGGTCTTCAGGTTTAAAGGACGCATAACATTGAGCTAACTTCGCTTCATCGTTAAACCATAAATCTCTGAACGTTGCTTTGTTACCAAACACACCAGCAGCAGACTTAGAGTTCAATGCTTTTTCAATTAGTGCATCATCACTTTCAATTGGATTAGCTTCAGGTACTGGTGTATCACGCCAACCAATTAAGTTTTGTTCAGACTTAGTGAAGTGGTCATCAATAATACTTTGCAGTTGTGCAGTACAATCAACAGCAGCATTACCCATAGTGTTAACATCAGTTAATGCAACAAACCTGTCTGATGTATAGAGTTCAATGCCAAGATCTTTATTCTTGCAACCATGATGAACAGGTGAAGTAACACCAAAGATGTGAAGCCCTCTACCTGACTGTGAAATTTCTTTTGCTGCTTCAGGTAATCGACTACACAACTCAGTAGCGATAGCGTTCCAGCTACCATCATCCTGTAAGCAGTTATCTATATCTAAAAAGAAGAAAGGATCATCATGACTAAATACAAAAGCAACACCATAACTATCATCAAGTCTTGTTAACGTTGCTTTACATTCATCATAACTTAACCATGCCCCTCTATCATGCGCTGTTGATACAGCCAATGTAGTAGGATTGACAGGTAACTTATCAAACTTTCCTTCATGTGTTTTTGACGGTACTAACTTATAAAGAATAAATTGATTATAAGACAGCAACGGCATTAATGCAGAAGATATATAATCTTTATTCATCTTCATAATGCATCCTGTGTCCAATTTCATTACTAAACAAATGATACCTATTATGAATATCTATAATTGCAAAGTGCCCAATCACAGTATGCCCAAGATTAACTCTTACTTGCTCTTCAAATGAGATTCCTGTTTTAAACTGCTCGGCAACCCAAAATGTAGAGATTCTTTCTCTTATAGTTTCATTTATTCCCTCACCAATAAGTTCTTCAAACGTAAAGTTTATGAATTCATCTTTAACATCAATATCATTGATATCATCAACATTTATACCACTTTCAATTTGAAGGTTTTTTTTCTCAAAATAATTATTCCACGTTCTTTCCCACTCCCATTCTTTCCAAAATGTATACTTATGCTTTGCCTCAAAGACTGTTAATGGATTGGGTATTTTGACGCAATTTGCGAAAGGAAATTTGCAATACTGATTGCCGCCATAAGCAAAAATAGCTACCCCTTCATCTGCTGACAAAACCATTGGACTCAATGGATCTGTTTTTAATTGTTTTATACTTCTTCTAATTTCATAAAGTAGTTCTTCACTTACAAGATCAGAAATTTTTTGACTATATTTCATAATGTTGCTCCTTATACGGAACCACTATGAATAGCGAAAGTTGAAAATAGTAATTCAATAATACTAAGTGAACACCAAATACCACCTTTCGGTTATTCTTTATAGTGGTATTATTCAGGTTTAAGAGTTTGCTCGATCCATTGTTCGATTTCGTTTGAAGACCATCCAACCAAACGCGGACCTAATGGCCTAGGTTTAGGAAATGAGGGGTCATAACTCTTATTATTAGGGTTCATCCTGTTATATAGCGTGCTCCGGCTTAATCCGGTACGCTCTATAACCTGATAGAAACGTAGTATATTGTTAGACATATCTATGTACTCCTCTGCATTAGTGCGAAAAAACAAATTTTCTACTAATTCAGAATTCTGTCTGTACCGATAAATATGCCTATTTATTTACACAGGTTTTAGATCCTTAATGATTAGGTCTACATCAATATCTTCTTTGTTATAAACAATTTTCTTGATGCCATCGTAGGTCAACGGTCTATCTGGATGGTCAACTAAATCTTCCATAGAAAAATAAGAAAATGGTTCTTCCTCTTCAGGAAAAGACCTCATGTGATCTGCGAGTAGTTGCATTGCGGCTTCCTTGCTAATATTTTCTTTGATTACTATTTTTGCAATAGCGATTTTAATTTCTAAATGTTTATCTCGCTGTTTCTTTGCTCCTTTTTTTCGTTTCAATCCTAGACTTTTTTCTAAGGGTTCTGGGTCTTCTTTAATTGCAGAAATTAATCCACTCGACAACCATTTCGACAACGAAGGGGGGAAAGGCTTCTGCTCTTCAAGTAATGAGGCAGACCACCTGCATAATAACCTTGCACAGCTAGGACCATCAATTTCATCAGTTATTCCACCTTCATTGATCAAATATATTTGATATTGCACTTCTCGTTCTTGCTCTTCTATATTGCGCTCTATAAATTTCTTCATTACAAATCTCTATAGTGACAATTAACGTAAATATTAATTGATTTGCATGTAAAAATATTTATGTTGTTAATAGTTGAGAAGCAATTTGTAGTAATGATTTGTTATTCGTTTGTATCCAAAAGTCGGAAGAAATATCGAGAAGGTATAGATTGAAATATAGTAAGATCGTAAATAAGATCTATGCAAATTAAATTTACATTTATCTTTTATTAACAATAAGTTAAGTATTTTAAATGGCGGAGAGAGTGGCGGCCTCTTGCTTCTGGTAGTTCATATGCTCCTCGTAGTCGTCAATCGATTTCATTTCTGAAGAGTCTCCCTTTTTTGCTATTTGTATAAGTTTGTCGTGGAATTCGCTTATTATAAAAAAGTCGTCCATCAATAGCTCAAAATCGGCTTTGGCTTGCACGCAGCCATTTTTCGCGCCGCTTTCTTCCGCCTCTACAGCAGGCAAAGACAGAAACAGTAATAGGGTGAAGGTTAGTTTTTTCATGTTAAACATCTTACCAACTAAAACGATCAAATGAAGCAAATAAAAGAGTTAAATTACTAAAAAGTATTCTTTATCGGAAATACAACATTGTTGTTATCTTGGTGTTACTTGCCATTACCTTGCTATTACCTTTTTATTTAATTCTAAATTTTATGGTATGTATATAGAAGATCAGCCTCTCTATCATTACAAGTCATCAATAGACTATCTAAAACCTTAGTAATTGATTTAGATCGCCATAAACACATGACATTTAATCCAGTCGGGGTTTGAGATAACATACTAGAGCCAGCATCATTCAAGTTTTCATAGCTATTTGCTTGTCCATAATCCTTTAATCCATCCCATCTAATAAGTTCAAACCTAGCTACTTCATCAAGATCAGTAGTAATTTCGTAGGATTTATAAGGCGATTTGCCTAAGTTTTTATCTATATCAAGTAGTATAAACATATTGGTGTGAACTTTGTGATCCATACTGTTATATTAATAAGTTAAATATTCACATCTTTCTAGAATTAATGGAACCATTAGTAAAATTAATCGTTGGCATAGCCGCACTTTTCGGTGGTGGCTTTCTAGGTGTTTTTATCGGCATGTCAATAACAGATGTGTTAGGCGGTAATGATGGCGCTCACGCAGTAGGCTTTCTTGTAGGTTTAGTTATTTTTATTCTGGCTACTCGTTGGATATTCAAATGGGCATACAGGACAAAACCAGCTAATGTAACAGATGAATAACTCTAGTTTTAATTGCTACACACCTTACCGCAACCTTGCTATTACCTTTTTATTTAATTCTAAATTTTGTGGAAAATTTAATTTCTGCTTTTTTTATATTAGACATTTTTAACAATTGCTTGCGCAATATCGGTAGCATATACCACTTCTTACGTAGATTTACTTAATATTACATTTATACTTTTGTTGCTCTAATGTTTTGAAGGATCGAATGACCTACTTTTGTTTTATATAGAAACCTAGCTTTGAAAGTTAATTTGTCCGCACCCTTATGAATGATTTTTATAAACAACTTCGAGTTTGAAAGAGCACTTAAATTGCGATGACTAAGCAGTTTTTGGTCAACGAATCCGAATTGATGAAAGAGTGGGATTATGATGACAATCAAGATCTAAATCCTGCTGAACTTCTAGTCGGAAGTAACAAAAAAGCTGCTTGGATTTGCTATCTTTGCGGCTATAAGTGGATAACTGCGATCTATCATCGTGCAATAAACAAAAGCGGTTGTCGTAAGTGTTCTTCGCGACAACGGTTAAATTTCAATATTAAAGAAAGCATTTTCAAGACACACCCTAATATTGCGAAAGATTGGTCTCCAGACAAAAATGGCAGATTAACTGCCAAAATGTTCTCCAAAAATGCCGGATATGAAGCTAACTGGCGTTGTCATATATGCGGAACGGAAAGCACTAAAAGCATTAAAACCTATAGTGGTTGTAAACAATGCAAAAAACCAAAACGACTTCAAAAGAAAAATCTTGAATTAGTTTTTCCCGACATATCAAAAGAGTGGGATAAAGAAAAAAATAAAGACCGACTACCCAGTAATTTCATGCCAGCTAGCAATAAATATGTATGGTGGTTGTGCTCTATATGTGGACACAGTTGGTCAGCTAAAATTAGTAATCGAACTTCACTAGGTCGAGGCTGTCCTTTATGCTCAAATAAAGTAATCGTTGCAGGAAAAAACGATCTCACAACAACCCATCCATATTTAGCTAAGGAATGGCATCCAACGAAAAATAAGCCATTAACACCTGAAGAAGTTACTTATGGCAGTGGTAAGAAAGTATGGTGGCGCTGTCCGAATAATCATGAATATAAAGCATCACTTCTACATAGAGCTCATGGAACAGAATGCCCTAAATGCAACGAGGGCAGACAGACATCATTTGCAGAGCAAGCCACTTTTTTTTATATCAAACAACTTTATCCTGATGCCGTAAGTCGCTATTCGCCTGAATTTCTCGAGCGAATGGAGTTGGATATTTACATTCCAGGGTTTAAATTAGCTATCGAATATGATGGTGAGGCATGGCATAAGAAAAACACCCTAAAAAGAGAAGAGCGTAAGTATCAACTTTGTAAAGAGAATGGGATAAAGCTAATAAGGCTAAGAGAAAAAATGCCAGAATTTCCATCAAATATAGCTGATGAAATGTTCAATACGGAAAGGCTATATGAGCCCCATAATTTAGAAAAAATGCTTGGCGAATTACTTAAGCGAATCAATTACTCAAAAACATGGATGCTAGGCTGCCCCATAGACATTAATATCGCAAGGGATAGACCTGAAATACTACAGTATAAAACAGACCTAAAAGCAAAATCTCTAAAATACTTATATCCTGAAATTGCGAAGGAGTGGCACTCAACAAAAAATGGAACATTATTACCTGAGTATTTTCAACCTGGATCGAATCATAAGACATGGTGGGAGTGTCCCGAGTGTGATAATGTTTACGAAGCGGCGATTGGTAAAAGAACTGGCGGAATAAGTGGAAGTGTTAAAACTGGTTGCCCAAAATGCGGCATTGAGAAATCGACACAGGCAAAAAGGAAAGCAGTAGATATGATTGACCCAGAGTCGGGTGAGATATTGAGGACATTTATTTCCATTTCAGACGCTTCAAGAAAAATGAAAATAAATGGCTCAAATATCAGCATGGTATGCAAGGGAATAAGGCCAAAAGCAGGTGGATATATCTGGGCTTATTCAAAAACATAAGATTCCACGAGTGCGCCCAAAATCGATAGGGCTAGACCCGATTAAAAATGATCACCTTCAAGAAACCATAGTAAATATATGGCATAGGAAACAATGCTAAAATCTCGGCTTATATATCTAGAAACGCTCTACTGGTTTCCACCCCTTAATAAAATCAAAGTGCTTAAAAATAGCTTTCATTCTTTCAGTAACCGCTGCTTTGTTTCTAGCATTCAAGCTCAAAAGTATAGAGTTTCTTAGCGAATGATTATGCTCTTCTACAAAAAGCACATTTCTTTTCAGTAATTTCTCAAAATATTCAATACAGGGTGGCGTCATAAATTTACCATCTGCCCCTCTATTACATTTCATGCAAGCTATAACAAGATTCCAAATTCCATTTGGATTTATGATGTTTAGCTTAACCAACATTTCAAGAGGAAAAACATGATCAACATCAGGGAAAGAAGGTGATTGTGAACCTCCCTCTTTATCTAGCTGTCGACCACAGTAGAAACACTTGCCTTTTTGATACGGACTGAGAACATCAACTGCAGAGCGTAGTCCAATTCTTTGATTGCGACAGTTAGAGTAAAATATTTCATTTTGTTTATCATACTCAAGCGTGTTTGGATTTACCCCTGCTCTCCACGCTTCCTCGACCACTTGCCATCTCGAATGACTTTCATCTAATACTTTTTTCTTCAATACATCATTTTCTAATATTTGAAGTATATTATCTGTCAATATTAACTTTCTACTTGCTTTATCGTTATTAGTTCCTAGAGGCTCATACAACATATAATTTTTTTCTATTTCACCACCACCAACGTTTTGAAACCTATCAATTACATTTAAATAGATAACTTTCTCCGCTTTATCTATTAAATCACTCCAGTCTGAGTGACTTTTACTTGAGCTTAAATATTGATCAATACTCTTGGTTAATGAAGTACTACCATTATTAAATTGATGCGGATTATTTTTATAGTGCGATATAAACTCATTTATAAAATCCTCAGTTAGGTCACTTGCAACAAGCTCAGAGGATGGCTTAGCTTTCATAAGCGCATTACATAATGCGAATTTATATGTTGCTGAATTTCTACCAAACAGCAATAACGTTCTTACAGTATTTAATGCACTTTGTTCACTTTCCAGAAATTCTTTTATGTCTTTCTTTTTTATATCCATCATTAATATATTCTTTTTTCTGGTATTACCCCTCTCACACCGCCTCTTGGTTCATCCATATCACCTTGATAACGAGGTATTAAATGAATATGAACATGCATTACTGTTTGACCTGCAGTTTCACCAACATTAATCCCAATATTGTAACCATCAGGCGAATAGAGTTCGTCAATCATTGACTTGCATTTATCAATAATCGAATAGAACTCTATCTTTTCTTCATTAGTTGTATTAAAAAAATCAGAAACATGCCTTTTAGGCACAATTAATATATGTCCTTTAGATACGGGATACTTATCATAACGTGCATATGCAAGTTTCCCATTGACTATAGCTTCTTCAAAATCACAAAACGGGCAGTCGTTACTCATAACTTTTCTTGATATTAATTAAATAGTTGATATTATCACTATACGCCGATTTGAACTCAGCTTGCAGGGCGTTTTATAAATACTTGCTAAATAGAGCGTAAGCCCGCTTTAGCAAAATGCTGAGTGGGTTTTTTTGTGGGTGACCGTCCCGTAAAGCGGCTAGGTATTTGATTTCAGATTGTAGACCTAGGCATCGTGCTGAACTACTAAAGAGGAGAATTACAATGCCATTAGTTGAACCAAAGCGTAATGCGAGAGAATTAGCTGAGTTTTACAAGAAAATGAGTCCTAAATCTGGTTTTCGAGTTGGTTATCGCCCATCAGCTGCCAAACAAAAGCAGCAGTCGGAGGAAAAAGATAATGGCAAAAATAATTAAATTACGCCCTGATTTTGATACTTTAGAAGAAATCATTGCCCATCGTGAAGGAATGAGAAGGTATGCTCGCCATAGGGTTAAACTTCTTCGCCTGAATCAGAAGATATTAGTTCTTGGTACAGACGAGCGCCCACCGGAGCAGAAATAAGCAGTCCAAGAAGCTCTGCATGGTTAAGAAAATGGACTGAATATAAAGACGCAGGGACTCCAGTAATTGCTATTTACCTAAACACCCTCCCCCACCCTAATCCGTGGGGGAATTATGGGGAAATAGACTGCAACATCTGACAATAACTGACTAAAGAATACAATTAACAGAGCTTGCTAAATTATTGATTTGATTATTGTGAAGTATTGTAACTTATTGTCTTTATTAGTATTTCAGTGACTCTGACTCCGTCAGTAGAGGTTCGAATCCTCTACCCCCAGCCATATTTAACAAATAGTTACAGTAGTGACATCAAGTCGCTGCTTGCCAGGAGTCCCAACCGCTTCATACCCCGGACTTATTGCCAGTAAGTATGATTTCAATGGAACATATGCTCAAATGTTAATAAATTGCCATGTTTTTTCGCCAATAGGTATTTTGTGAAAAAACGATCATGAATATGATATTGATTGCTATACAAGGTCTTGCCATTCGCACCAATATCACAATCTTTTTCAGCACACATCACATCAAACAGATCAAAGTATTTGGCACGATTACTTTGGACGATCTCTTTTAATTCTTGATTAAATATTTTTTGCTGTTCAAAATTATCAGGCTTCATTCTTGACGAGCAATTAGTTTTGAATCGGCCTTCATAGCAAATACTAGCATCCTGATCATGAAACGGCATGCTTCCCCAGAAATAAACCT
>Ga0222715_10001362_pt1 | contig 23515 bp, 39 predicted proteins | sample C33_9DmetaG_FD_165056 | JGI IMG/M metagenome (GOLD analysis project Ga0222715, IMG submission 165056) | Estuarine water microbial communities from San Francisco Bay, California, United States - C33_9D | ecosystem: Environmental > Aquatic > Marine > Unclassified | place: USA: California...
CATCAGTTGAATCACTTCCTTGTGAGAAGCTGTATCCATCTAATACACCAATTCTGAAACAGTTTGCATCTACTTCATTTCCTTTGAACTTTCCAGTTCCTGTTCTTCCGCCATCTGCTGTTGTTGTTCCTGCGATTGTATCGACAGTAACTACAAGTCCTGTTGCTGAACTATTATTAGTTCCTGCATAGTTTTCTACAGCTGTTTCAGTTGCAGTTTCGTTTGCCACGAAAGCTGCTCCCCTAAAGTTATTAGGGATACCAATAGTAGCAACTGGTCCAGTTGAGCCGCCACCAGTAATGCTTAAAACAATACACTTAAAGCCAGTACCGCTTCCACTAGTAGTTCCTAATGTTACGATGTCGCCTACAGCATATCCTGTTCCCGCAGTACTTACGTGGGCAGTTTTTACTCCGCCAGTAGCACCAACTCCATTTACAGAGCTGACAAATACTTTGGTATTTCTCGATAGATTTAAAGCCATTGCTTTCTCCTATTTTTACTTTGAAAGTACTTCGCTAGATGTTTATCAGCGTTTGTAATTTCGTTTAATACCTACACTCTACATTCAATTCTGCTATTCCGAGAGGTTCTAAAACCCCTTCATCAGTGCTTATTGACTGTAAAGTTAAGGAAGTCGTTGTTAAGTTTGGACTTACAGTATCATCGTAAATCAAAACATCATTGTCGTCGATAACTCTTTCTATATCTTCACATAAAAGAGCTAAGACTTCTTGTGGGTCATCCTGGTCTTCGACATAAACTCTTATATCTAGACTCATAAATCTCCATTTGAATTCATTTGGTTGATATTCTCTTGTTTCGTCTCCTGCCACTACGCATACTTTTGGAAACTCTTGAATATCGTCTAAAAATGACATGCCCCCATGTGCATTTAAAAATACATTAGAGTTATAAGGGTGATTGCCATCAATTTCTTTAATTTTACTTACTAAAGCATCTACTATTTTCTTTCTTCCTGTTCTATATTGCGATGCCATTAATCTCTCCTAAGACTTACAAATTTTTGGTCTGTATATTCTACTGCTAAATCTCTTATACTTTTAGCAATTAAAGGCTTAGGATTATAACTTTGTTTCCACTGTTTGCTTCCTGTATTTTCAAAAGTTTCATAAACTCCACCTTTATTTTTACTAGTTCCGCCTCCTGTAAGCATATAACCATACTCTCCACTAATACCTTTATCAGTATTTCTTAAACTTATTACCCTAGCACTATTTGAAAATATGCCTGTTCTATTAGTTAATCTTGGAAATCCCATATTTCTTCTAACTTGTGCCGGCAATCTTTTATTTATTTGATTCTTTAATTTTGCAAGCTCTTTTGCGTTGCTTGCTTCTCCACCTTCTTTTTTATCTTGTTTAGCAACTTTATCTGCTAGTACTGCTGCTGCTGCAAACTCTTTTTGAGCATTCATTGCTGCTTTGTGCATTCTTAACTGAGCAGAATCAACTTTTTTTACTCCTGACTTTACTTGCCCTTTTTTATTTAATGTTGTTTTAGAAGCTGATTTTTTGTAGGGTTTATTAGTAAGTTTTCCAATTGTTTCTTTTACTAATTCATCCATAGGAGCTTTTGAGCCTTTTATACTATGTAAAGTTTCTCCTACTGCTTTTTCTGTTGCTCTTAAATTTTTTAGTACATGTGCTGGAACTCTTGCATGAAACGCTCCTCTTATCTGTTTATTTAGTGCATGTCCTAAATAGCTTTCTACACTTCCTTTTACAGTAGTATTACTAAATTTATCCCTTGTTACTATTTTTACTAAAGGTTTTCCATCTACTGCTGTTGCAAATTTTTCTTTTGTGCTAGTTAAATCGTATTTTACTTCTGCTAAATATTCTTCTCGTATTGTTGCATAATCTTTTGGTGAAAATACAACACCTTGTTTCATATTATTAGCTAAGCCTGCGGCTATTGCTATAAGTCCTTGTATTTCTTTCATGGACGCTTGTATTTGTTTTACAGTTAAAGTTTGACCTGCGTATGAAGCTGTTTTAGCTTGCATACGTTTTGTTTCTAACTTACTTAGTCTTCCTGTATCAGTTTTATTATCTTGCTGTACTCCTACTAATATTGCATTTAGAGCATCAAATACAACCACAAGTCTTACTCCTACCATACTTATATCTGAATGATCTGGAGACCAACCTGCTCCTGTTTTAGCTATTGTTGTTCCATTAAAGAAATCTTTACTTAAACTATTTAGAGCTAAAAGTAACTGTCTGTACCTTCCTTGTTTTCCGCTTACGGCTTTAAAAGCAAGAAGTTGTTTTAAGTTGGCTCCTGCTTTTCCCATATCTATTAAAAAATCTATAGTAACATCTAATTCTCCTACTAATGTTTTATCTATTTGTTGTCTTAAAGATTTTGAATCTGTTAAAAGATTTTTTTCAATCATTTTAAAGATTTTAGAATAAGTTGGACCAGTACCAGGTCTTAAAAACTTTTGATAAGCTTGTTTCATTAACTATATATTTTATACATATCAAGTATTCTTTTGATATGATCTGGAAATCCAATATTACCTGTTAAACTAGAAGATAGTGGATTTTCTATACTAGACCCTGATATGGATTGTCTTTCCTTTCTTTCATCTTTCATATAGTATTTAATTAAATCAAATATTGCTAGTTTTAAATCTTCAGGTGTACTTGTATACCCTGCTTTATAAGTAACTTTTACTGCTTTCATTCCTTTTGCAAAAGCTTTTTCAGTACTACTAGTTGTACGAACTATACTATCTGAATCTGTATCAACTACATACTCATATTTACCACTACTGTCAGAATTTTCTGTAATTAGTGTAACATACGCGCCTGCTTGATCTTGTCTTTCCTCTACTGATACTACTTCTATTAATGGGGATTCTCCTAAAATAATACTATTAGTATAATTATCTTTTATATTAAAAAATTCGACTTTATTAGTACTAGCATAATCTATAATAGTACTCCCGCAATAAGTCTTAACGAGTTGGGAAACTTGGTCAATAACTACATTTATACGAGCATCGTTTTTTATACTCTGCAAACCTGCAAAGTCCTTGTATTGCTGTAATGTAACTAAATCTGCCATAAATTTTCCTTAAAAAGTGTGGTGGAGTTGCCCCCACCACGTAATTTCGATAAAACTATTAACTAGCTTTATACTGAAGTGTATGACACGCTGTTGAACCATCGATAAGGTCGGTAAAACCTAGTCTTTGAGAAGCGACTAATACTCTTCTTTGGTTTGCTACTTCGTAGTCAGACTCGATAGTAACACCTCTTAATCTAGGCATTACAAAGTTTTTCGCATTAACAGCTAATCCAAAGAACTTGGATGTTGCTGGAGTAGCGAATTCGTCACAAACGATAACTCTTGAACCGAAGACTTCTCCGATTTCACCATTTAGCTTAGTAGCCATATTGCCAACTAAATTGACATCTTGGAACTCTGCATCTGATAATAAGTTGAAGTATTCAGTTGAATTTATGATGTAAATTACATCTCTAGGATTCATACCCCATTTACCCATTTGCTTTCTAGCATTCAATAGCATTGAAGCTGTTAAAGATTCTGATGCAAAAGCAGTAGCAGATTGAGTTTTGTTAGACCCAGCCATTGTGACTAGTCCTTCAAATGCTGCTCCAGATGTACCATAAACGCCATCTGCGTGGTTACCCACTAATAGTGCATTTTCAATACCTCTTGCGTGTGATCTAACGATAGACTCTCTAATTAAAGGAAGAATCGGTAGAATTGCATCTTCTTCAGTTTCATTACCTAAGTATGATTGTGAAATAAGTTTTTTAGTTGAAAGAGTTCTTTCAGTCATGTCAACGCCAGCATATGGAGTACCATAAGTGTCGCCTCTTTCCTCTAAGTTTCCATGAGGAGAAGATCCAGAAGCTGCTTGGTTAGCTGTAAATTCAGCATACCCTGCATCTGGCATGATTGGTAGAATTTGTGTAGCTGAAGTCATTTGGATTTCTCTAAATAACGGTGCTAATACAAGCTCTAATTGAATATCTCTTTCGATATTTGTTGATACTGTTTGTTCAAAATCAGCTGATGAAACAGCAACGCCTGAATGAGCATTAACTTTTTCCATAGTATCTTGACCAAGTTTAGTACTCCAGCCTTTACCAGTAGCTAAACCCATAACCCAAGCGTCATCAATGTCGCTTTGGAAGGCTTTCTGCCAGTCGCTGTTTTGTCTATCTGAAAAATGTCTTTTTGACTCACGCATTGCGTTAATCTCATCTTTTTTATCAGCTAGGTCTTTTTGTAGTTCATTAACAACAGATTCTAAATCTCCTTGTCTTTCAGAAACGCGTTTTTCAACGTCGTTTACGAGCTGTTCAGCTCCTGATAGACCAGCAGTTACTATTGTTTTAACTTTTTCTTGCTCAGCTTCTTTTTCTACTGCTTCTGTTTCCAGTTCAGCAGCTTTTGTTTCAGCTTCGCTTACTTCTTTTGCTTTTTGTTCTGCTTGTTGCATTGCGATTTTAGCAGCAGTTGATTTTGCCACCTCTTCCGCGAACGCTTTTAAGTCTAACTCAGCATTTGGAGTAGTTTTTTCTGTAGACATATGTCTCTCCTGTTGAGTGGTTTTACCCACGGCTTGTGGCGCATCAATTTCGTCAGTATTTACTGCTTCCATCTCATGAGCCTGTTTACTTTCTTTCGAAAATTCAGCTTTCCATTCATCATATTCTGATTGAGAATCGAATGATTTTGCAATCGAGAACATTGCGGTCTGATTGCAAGGTACACTCACAACAGACACTTCGAATAGTTCAGCGTCCTTTATTTTATATCCATCGGTTTCCTTTAGATAATCTGCGTCCTTGACTCGGAAACCAACGGAAAATGCTCCAAGTACGCCATCTTTTATAAGATCTTTTACATCACCTGCGGACTTAGAAATTCTTGCTCCAAGCTCGAGGCCTTTGTCGTTTACTTCTAATGAAGTAGCACGACCTATTGGTCTGTTATAGTCATGGTTAAATAGAATAATTGGGTTACCTTTAAAGTTTTCTAATCCTCCATTTTTAGTCCATGCTTCATGGTCAATACAATCACCAGCTCTGTCTGATGCGTTAGTGCTTGCATATCCTTTGATATTTACACTTCCATCATCATCTTCGCCTAGTGTTTTAAAAGTAGATGACCAGTGAAAAATTTTATCTGACATATTACTTACCTTTCTTTTCTTCAGCTTTTTTAGGAGCTGGCTTTGCTTTTGCTTTTGGGGCAGCTTTAGGAGCTTCTATGCTAATGTTATCCACTCTCATTTTATGCTCAATCATTTGCGTCATTCTTGCCCAAGAGCCAAAAGCTCTTTTAGCAGCCATAAAACGCATTGGAGCGTCTGTTGCTGCTTTATATTCATCTATTGAAAGTACTTTTCCTTTCTTTTGAAAGTACTCTATAAGTTGTTTTAAAATTGCTGGTTTATTCATTTGTTTCTTCCTCTGTTTCCTCAGGTGGTCTACCACCTTCTTCGGGATTAGCTGCGCTACCTGCTATATTTGCTGGTACTCTTAAATCATCATGTCCATCAATTGATTCCATGTTCATTGCTTCCCTGACTTCATTAGGTGTCATTATACCTGTATTAACTAATGTTGCGTAGTATGCTGCTTGATCTCTTAACTCTGGTTGTAAAGCTGGAACTCCATGGACGTCCTCATTTAATTCAAATCCAAAGTACCTCTCACAAGCATGACTAATTTTTCTAACTATAGGTAGTATTGTTTCTAAATAATACAATCTATGATTAGGTCTAATATTTGCATTGTTACCGCCGTCCATAAGAATTGGAGGTACACCCATTGCTTCTAATATTACTTTTTCATTAGCTGCTATTGAAGGTTGGAAGTCTAGTTCTTTAAAGTTTACTTTAGTTAAACTATCTACTTCTAATCCGCCATCTAATATAAGTGGTCTTCTGCCACCATTTTTTGGATTATATCTATTTGCCCATGCTGTTAACATTCTTTCTTTAATTCTATCTGAAAGTGTATTAGGGCTTTTTAGTACTAATCCTGGAACTGCTCCGTTCTTGAAGAAGTTATCCTGAAATTTTCTCATGCTATCTAACAGATACATTGTTCTGTAAGCTGATTTAAGTCTAGGTACACCCCTATAGATTGAATGAAATGAGTTTTCTTTAATATGTATAATTTCTTTCGGGGTGTAGTCTATATGACCATCATATACATACTTGTTCACATAGGTTTCAGTATCTGCTTCTATGGTAACGTTTTGTGCAGGTAAATGATAGAGATGGGCACCGTCATAATAAATGAAAATGTTACCATCTATCAGTAAATCAATAATTAGATTTCTCTTAAAACTATTAATATCCTGAAAAGGGTTTGGCTCTTTGTTCAGTAACAAGTCTACACGACTTCTACGAACATTTGGCATTATTGGAGTAATACCTTGTATTTTTTCTCCAACATCAAAAGGTATATCAGCACTATCGTCAACAATCATGTTAACGGCTCTATTAACTACTTCTAGTTCTTCGTAAGCGGAGCGATAATTATCTTTCTTCTCACGAGTATCTATTGCTAGTCCTTCTTCTAAGCCAATGAAAGTCTGAGCAGGATTTAACTTCTCATCATCATTTTTTCCTAAGAATCTATCATACCATGCCATATTTGTCTCTCTGTATCTCCACCCATCGTTTTTGTTTCATTGCTGTTGTTAGTTTTGGTCTCTTTCCATATATACTATGCAATCTTATGTGATGGGTTCTACATAGTGTTGCTACTTCATCGTACACTTCGGTGAGGTGTTCTTCTATAAACTGTTCTCGAAGATCCATTATTTCATCGGTTGAAGTAATCGTTATTTTGTTAAGCTTCATCCAAGTATATAGTAACTCAGTCATTCCGTAATAGTGGTGAAAGTCCAGGTTATCTGTTTCCCCGCAAATATAGCATTGGGTCTCTTTTTTATATCCTGATTTTGCTTTGTCTCGTACGTACTTGACTAAATCTCTTTTTAAATCCATAAATTCCTATTACTGAAAATTATACCAAAATTTCACCTTTTTGTCAAGAATAATTTTTTGGTAGGTCGTCTGATTAAAATGTTCCTGCTGATGTCTCAAATGTATACAGCGCATATCTAAGTGCGTCTGCCATGTGACTTGCCATATTATGTTTTGGCTTTTCTCTCATTAAGTTAGGATTAGGGTCCCACTGATATTGGTCTACACATGACAATGCTTGAGAGCATCTTTGGTCGATGTGTAAAAAGTCATTGTCTATAATACCTGCAGTGTGGCCTATACCATCTAGTACAGATTTTTTAGCATTTATAGTACTAATATCATAATTTTGTGCAAAGTCAAAACGAGTTTGCTGTGCAGCTGAATCAATATAAATATAGTCAATATTATACTTGTGTATCATTTTATTGATTTCTATAGCATGCTGTTCAGTAGTTCTTTCAGCGTCCATATACTCATCGATTAGATAAAATTTTTGTTCGTCCCAATCATATGCTATCACACATAGTGCTGTTGGGTCTTTGTAACCTACGTCAAGACCAGCGAATACATCCATTTTACTAGTATCTAACTGTTCAAAGTCTCCAACCTGGGTTTCAAAATTAAAATTCCAGACCTGTCCTTCATAAGTATTAAAGTCAGCTAAGTACTCTTGTGAAAATTCTGCTGTTGACATAGCTTTTTTTGCTTCGTGTATGTCATTATCACTGATTCTTGGGTTTTCATGATATGTTGCTCGAATAGAACACCAGTCTTTAAATTCATCACTAAACCCTCTGTGGTAGAAGTCAGCAAACCAGTTATTTCGCCCCCTTGGAGTTGAAATGAATACTGCTTTACTATTTTCTTTATCCAATGTAGGTCTAAGTGCTACATTGAAAGCATCTTTGCCATCAGCTAGTGCTGCTTCGTCAAAAATGATTAAATCATAACTTCTACCAACTGTAGAGTCCACCTGATTTACAGAACCCATACGTATAGTAGAACCATTAGATAGTTCTATAACTTTGTCTTTTGCATTATCCTTAGTAACTTCTAAATCAAAGTGCTTAATCAGCTGTCTTTGCAAGTCAAAAGAAATTTGTGAAAGTGAGTAGTTCGGTGACATAATTAATATGTTAGAGCCCGGCACGAGTGATACAAGCTGTCCAATGACATTTGCTATATATGTTTTTCCTTGTCGCCTTGATAAGGCGGCACACACGAATCTATACTTTGGATTATTAATGGCATTGATTAATGCCTTCTGCGAACTATTAGGCTCGATACCTAATAAATCCATGTAGCTTTGAATTGGTAATTTAATAAACCTTTCGGCTTGGTCAAATTTCATTAATTCAGAGCTAATAATATCTGTTCTGCTGACGTCTAACATATTTAGTGAATGGTTGTATGTTTTTTGATTGTATCGGTAAGCGTTTCTATATCACGCCTTTCTAGTACACCTTGCTGATCGCATAAATGTAACAAGTATAAGTACCCCATGCACAAACTTTGTACAGTTTCATCAGCATGCGTTACAACACCGCGTTGTTCAGCTTTCTTGTTTAGTACATCAAGAGTAACTGTTGCGGTTTCTGCAACATCTTTTAGCCAATGTTCTACCATTAGCTATATTTAACTGGTGTGCCTAATACTGTCGCTGCTGCGGCAAATATTTGGTCAGTTGGGTCTTTCATAATGAATGTTACTTCACCATCAGCTAATGTCATTGTACCTAGTGTTACATCTGCTGCGTTTGCTACGGTTACTAACTGATTAGAGCTACTATTATTAAATAGTCTTACTTCAGTTGCATTTGCAAAAGTAGAGGCTGCTCCAACACTCGTACCACAGCCAGCTTCCACTGCGTATAATCTGTAGTTCATTTACTTCTCCTGTTTTTTCTTTGCTTTTTGTTTAGCTTCTAACATTGCATCATGAATATCGACTTTACCATCTAGGTTTTTATCTTTACCATTTACCATATTCCAAACTTTTAAAGCTGTTTCTTTAATTTTGTTTACCATTTTACTTTATTTGCCCAATAAGCTGCTGACATTCTGCCTTTAGCTATATTTCTGGCATGACGAGCTTTGAATGAAGCTCTGCGTTTTCTTTGTGCCGTTGATTTTGGAGATTTTCCTGCTCCTGACACACCTTGTTGCCCAAATCTTATAGTCTTAACTCGTTTTCCAACTTTTGCTACAACTACATGGGACTTTGTACGGTGATTGGGCGTACGCTTTGGTTTATTATACCCTGATACGCCCACTCTTTTCAATCTTGAATCTTTTTTCCTGACAGTTCTTTTTCTTTTAACGGCCACGTCGTTTTCTCCTTACAACAGTTTTTACATTTGTGGGTTTACCACCAACTCCCTGTTTCTTAGCCCTTTTACGGCTGACAGCTGATCTAATTTGACTTTTAGTCATTCTAGCAGCTTTTGCTGCGGGTACACATTTTGGATAACCTTTCCCAGTTAATTTACCTTTTGGTCTACCACATTTAGGATAGCTACCATTTTTCTTTTTGGCTCCTATGTTTACCCATTTCTGACCGAACCATTTTTTTAATCCAGTTTTAGCCACGTCTATACTTACCTCCTGCTGCCTTGTATTGTTTTACAAGAGATGCATTGGCATACGCAGAAGGATAAACTGCAAATTTTCTTTTAACTTTTGCTTTTATCCTTGCGTATAGCTTTTTATTAGTAGGTATATTACGTTTTTTGGCAGAAGCTTTACTTCTTCTTCTTTTTCTTCTTACGGCCATGTGTAGTACCTTTCATTAGCTTGCCATTGGGCATATAATGATACCCTTTAGGCGCTTTTTTCTTTTTACCTTTTCTTTTTGCTACCACGTTTTTTACCTCTCTTTTTACCTTTCTTAGGTTTACTGGAGCAATGCATTACTTCTTCTTCCTTTTACGGATTGCTGCTTGCAGAGCTTTAGGCAACTTTTTTTGAGCTGCTGTTAATCCACCTTTCATGGACTTTTTCTTTTTACCCTTCTTTTTCTTTTTTGGTTTAGTATGGTATGGCATTATTGTTTCGCCTTCCCGATGTTAAGAGCTAGTAAGTCTATAAATTTATATAGCTTTCCAATCCATACGTCGTCTTTTGGTGTTGGCGTTGAAGCCGCAATTATGCTTGACACCGTAACAATCATTGTTACATATCCTATTAGTTCCATCATGCTATCTCTCCCATAGCTTAAGAGGGCAACTTGCCTTCTTAACTCTTGCTTTCAGAGGCATAAAGCATTTACATACCTTACAAACCTTTAAGCGTGTATAGTAGGGACACCTACTACACATTTCGAGTCTAGTCTTTGCTAGGCTCATCTTTTGGCGGCATAGTAACTTCTCTATAGTATACTACGACGTCCTTAAGTTCTGTGATGTATCTTTTTAGTTCCTGCATATTATATGCCATCACTTCATAATCTGGTATAGTCATTGCGAGAAAAACTAGTTCTCCTTCTTGCTCTTCTATTCTAGCTAACTGGTCTTCCCAGTTATCAGGATTAACGACAATCCAAGTAGGGTCTTTTAAGTCAATTTCTCTTGGCATTACTGGTTGAACAATAGTTCTATCAAGTGGTTTTGCTGTAATTTCTATTTGTTTAGTTGGAATTAGGCTGCAACTGCAAACCATCATCAAGATTATCAACGGTGTCGCTAAGTTTCTCGATTTCTTCCATAATGTGTTTTGTTCCATTATTAATTTTCCTTTCCATTGTGACTGGGTCTGCAATAATTTTTGCTGCCAGTTCATAATTTTGTATAAACTGAGTATATCTATTCAGTTCTCTTTGTGCTGCTTGGCTTTTGACAGTCATCTCTTGGAGTTGTCCTGCTTGTAAAGTAAAGTCAGATTGTAAAGTAGCTATTGCTTCTTCCTGTGTAGCTACTGCACCCTCTAACGCTAAGTTATTAGCTTGTAATGTTTGATTTTCTTGGTATAAATAGTAACCGCCTAAGCTTAGTACTAGTATTATACCTATAAATAGTTGATTCATAATTCCATTATCCTGTAATTAAGTCCTTCTGCTCCTCTTATCTCTACAATTTCTCCTTCTTGAGTTTTAAACTTAATATAATTTGGTTGTTTTTTGTAAAACTTAGAAACAACAAACTCTTGGTCATCTGCATCTCCCCAAGTTGAGTTATAACTTACCTTTAGTATATGATATGTTACAAACCAGCCTTTTAACCAGTACCAGAATTTTGTTAATTTTTCTAAATATTTCTTAAGAGTTTCCACTGACTTTTCCTAGTCCAGTTTCTGCTAATTCTTTTGTTGTGTAACCGCATTCTCCACCTTTCCATTTGAAAAACCACATTCCGTCTTTTTCAAATATTATACCATCTTCCATATTACCTGGTTTTGACATTCCGCTTGGTTTTGGTGCTTCCATTTCTGTTGGTTTCATTTCTTTTGTTTCGTATCCTTCTATCATTTAGGGCCTCCGTTATGTTGCCTTTTTGCTTTTTTCTGCTCCCAGTCTTCAATTGCTGATTTTATACCTGACTCAGCTAATACTGAGCAGTGTAATTTGATTGGAGGCAGTTCAAGAGCATCTGCGATGTCTCTATCTTTTATTAATTTTGCTTCTTCTGTTGTTTTTCCTTTTAACATCTCCACAAACATTGTAGAGGAAGCGATTGCTGAACCGCAACCATAAGTCTTAAACTTAACATCTAGTATTCTATCGTTATCGTCTAGCTTTAGGTCTAGTTTCATTACGTCGCCACAGGCAGGTGCTCCCACCATACCTGTAGCAACCATTGGGTCTTTAGGATCAAACCTACCGACCGAGTGTTTTGCAGGGTTAGCTAGTACGTCTTCGAAGCGTTGTACTACTTTCTGCGAATATGCCATTAAAAAGTATAGTAAAGTCCTATGCTAGCATGGTCAGTAAATTGTCCTTGTCTTGCATCGTCCATTACTTCTGCATTAACAAACCACTTATTTCCAAGCATTTTGCCTACACTTAACTTCCAAAAATCATTATCTTCGTCAAACCTACCATAGTTTACTCCTACGTCAGCCCACTTGATAAATGGTAAAGTATACCCTACTTCCATAAATGTATTATCTGAATTATCCATCTCAACATTATATGCTACAGATAAACCACTTAGATTTACTTTTACAAAAGCTTCTTCAACATCTTCATACCCTTTGTCCCAGTTGTATTGAAGTACACCTACATCAATAGACCATTTATCGGATAGCAATAATTCATAGCCTCCATAAAAATCCATCTCATAAGTAGCTTCATCTCCAAAGTCAACTTGTGAAGCCCATACACCACCGTATAGACCGTTCTTTTCAATCATTAGATTTCCTTGCATTGCACCTTTACCCATAGTTTGAGAAACTCCTCTCCACATATAGTCAGAAGTATACCCTAAGTATCCACTAACATCTGCAAAAGCAGGTAATGTACAAGTAGCAAGTAATAATGCTAAAAATTTATTTTTCATACGTCTTTTCCTATTTAACTGTGCATCATTAAGATGCTAATAATTACACCAACGCTGCCCACAATTATAGTACCGCAAGCTCCTATTGCTATGGTTTCTAGTCTGCTGATATTGGAGTCTAAATCGTCAAGCCTGGAAAAGCAAGTCTTCCAGCGTTCATCACACATTACTTCGTGTGTTGACATTCTCTTATCCAGTTCCGTAATATCTTCAGAATTTCTTATTGTTTCTGTGCTCATGTAAGTTACCCCAGTTCTTTGAATTAAAAATTCTATAGTGTAAATTATAGCAAAATCTTAGCAACATGTCAAGAGTTATTTTTGTATGGTATATATTTTGACTGGTTCGGATTTGCCTTTTACAATTACCTCATCTAAAAACTTATACTGAAAACCATCTACCAAACTATATTCTGATATAATTAAATCGGTATCATAAGTCTTGCAGCTTGATTCTAACCTTGCTGCTAGATTAACGGCATCACCAAGTACACTATAGTCAAAACGAGTACTAGACCCAAAATTTCCAACAACACATGGTCCTGTGTTGATTCCAGCTCCTGTGTTAATTTGGTCAAGGCCTTCTTCCCTGAGTTTTTCATTTAATTCTCCTAGTGCGATTCTCATTTCGAGTGCACATTCTGTGGCTTTTCTTTCTTGTTCCTCTACATCAAGAGGGGCGTTCCAGAAAGCCATAATGCAATCGCCCATATATTTATCTATTGTTCCTTCGTGTTTAAGAATTATCTCAGTCTGATTGTCTAGAAAACGATTTATTAGTCTTGTAAGACCTTGAGGGTCTGATTGGTATTTTTCAGAAATTGGTGTGAATCCTCGAATGTCAGAAAAAAGAAAAGTTAGTCGTTTTGTCTCCCCACCCAATCTCAGTAGTGTTGGGTCTTTTTGTAATTTTTTTACCAAGGCAGGGCTTACGTATGTCCCGAATTGTTTTTTAACTTCCATTCTCATGAAATACTGCTGAAGAAAATTCCTGAAAGTTACGATAGTAAAGAAAAGAAATGATATCAAAATAGTTCCAGAAACGTCAACTAAATAGGAAGATTGATAAGCATACCAGCTTCCATAAATAAGGGCGCCGATAGAAGATAAAAATATTGGAGCAGAAAAGTATACGTGCGACGCTGTTAGTAGTAGTATTAAAATTAGTAGTAAAGCAACCCCGAGCTCCGCTGCAGGAGCCCACACAGGTTGAACAGGACTTGTTCCGTTTATTAAATGGTGTAGAACATTTGCTTGTACCTCGTGTGGGTAAATAGCCCCGCCCGCAGTAGGAACAGGATTAACTACTCCTTCTGCTGTAACTCCAAAGATTACAAAAGCGGCGCCTTCCATAGGCTGCTGAATATATTCAGCTGCAGACTGCCTGTGAAAATTTATGTTAGATGTTATCCATATTCTAGAATTAGAGTCTGTATTGATAACTGGATAGTTCGGTATTCTTAGCCATTCGATGCCAGTTTCTTTTGTACTGATTTGATAGCTTGGGTCTCCTACACCCACTCTTAACATTTCTAGTGCAAAAGAGGGAAATAGTTTACCTCCGCTTCCTACGACTAGCGGCAAACGTCTTACGACGCCGTCTAATTCCGGACTTGAGTTTATTAGTCCTACGCCTACGGCGGAGTGTTCTTGTCGTAAAATTCCTGGGTATTGATATAGCCATTCTTGGGGGTCACCTCCTAGTTGTGCAGTACCTACATGAGGTCCTACTTGCGTTGCTTGGTTAGAAGCAGTATATGCCAAAACAGCAGGATTAGTTAGCAAAGCTTCCGCTAATACTGCATCTTCTCCTGCACCTCTCAAATCAGGGTCTGGCATAAGTACTGTTACTCCAGCCGTTCCCTGCGTTCTATTAATTAGTGTTGCGTATAAACTTCTTGGCAGAGGATAACCACCGTAGGCCTCTACTATTTCTTCATCTAAATCTACAAGTAATATCATATTATCTTGCACAGATTCTTTACTCGCCATAAGCCAGTCGAAGGTTTTTAGTTCAAGTATTTGTAAGGGGGAAGGATTCCAAACTAGAATAGCTAGTAGTCCGAATCCTATGAAGGGGTTAATTAATTTATTCATGAGTATTTATATAATGCAAATTGCTTAGTACTGCTGCAGTTGTGACTACATTTAAGGAATTAATAAAGTGTTGGTCTTCTGGACGAGTACTAAAAAGACCAAATGTGGACATTATATACGTTACTGCAAATTTTTGTAATAATAGTTCTTCAGGCTTTGGTTTTGTAGGAAGTAAATAATTAGCTTCTGCTAGAGTATTTCTATGTTCCATAGCATAAATAGTAGAAGCTACATCTAGTACATTTATTATTAAAAAATATTTATGTTTTGGGTTTTCTATATTAAAGTCCATACTAAATTTAGTAGCTTTTATTCTTTCTGCATCTTCTTTCATTTGCTCAAAGTCAAAATTAGAAGCTTGTAGCCCCATACTAATTCCCCAAAAGGAGAAAAGCATAAATCCAAACACACATGCTTGAATTATTGATGCCCAAACTATTTGTTTCATTGGGTGTACTTCTACTAATTTTTCAATCCAACTTTCGCTAGGTGCTAGGTTCACTACTTGTAGTAGTTTCTTTTCTTTCATTTTGTTCCTTTTTATGAATGTAGTCTTTTAAATCAATCAGGTAAGACTTTAACCTGCCATGGAGTTCCATATGTAATTTATAGTTTTCTTCGTCTTTATAAGCTTGTTCGAGATGAAAGTCGCAGGCGTGTAAAACCACAGCGATAGAATCCTGGTATGGAGCACGGGTAAATGTGCTAAATGTTCTTTTAATCTTGGAGTCCATTTCTTCATAATTATTGTTGGGTAATAGTAATCGTTTTATTACAGTTAGCACTACAATCAAATGTAGCTGTATAGCTTTGATTACTTGACCCAAGTTGGTCTACATCTACATTATAGTTATCTGTAGTAAATACCATGTTGGCTGTGTGAGCTCCCGCTCCGCTTTGTGTTAAATTAACGTTTGTATTGTCCGCATCTGCATTTAAGTAGATGTCGGCGTCTTTGTTTCCGGTTCCGCTTTGGGTGACCACCACTGAGTTATTATCCGCATAGTTATTGTTCCAGATATAAGTATTGTGTAACCCAGTACCAGACTGATGAATAGTAAAATCAGAATCGTCCCCGAAAGCCATAATTTTAGCGTATTTACTATTACCGATTTGAGTGATGCTGTAAACATTATCATCTCCAGTTCCTAGCTGTTCAGCATGATTGCTGTTACCTGTTTGTGTAATGGAAGAAGTATTATCATCTTCATCTTGGTCAATATAAGCAAAGTTATCATTACCATTTATAGTAATAGTATTAGTACTACCTATATTATTTGACCACACAGTATACATTCTAGTAATATTACTATTGCCATCAATAGTAGTTGTCCAGTTTGCATTTGTACAGGTATGGGCAACATATGTGCTGCCAGGTACAGAACCGCTTGAGCCTGCACCACAGAGAATAGTACTATTATTACCATTCCCGATTTGTTTCGTAGTTATAGAGTTGCTACTACCTTTAGTAGTAATCGTAATAGTGTTATCCCCAGCAAAACTAGGGAGACTGATTAATGATAATAACATTATCGCCCGAACCATTTATACTTACCTCCATAATCACTCCCGCATTGTTAATATATAAATAAGTACCTGCGTTGATATCAATACCTATGTCATAGTTGTTTTGTCCTTCGTGTACAAAGTAAATCATTCCTTCTTCCACAAAAGTGTATGTTTGGTATACAGGGTCAAATCCTGCTATTATACCCTCGAGCTCAACTCCATTTAATTGAGTTGATTGCCCTTTCTTTTTTCGTGTAGTTTCTACAAGTGCTAGTAAATCTACTAGAAACTCTACACTTAATAAATCAATGTCTAGTCTTGTGACTTCTTCTTGTTCTTCATCACATTCTTCCACTAGAGCATCGCAGTCTAAATCTGGTGCATCTTCGAAGAAGTCTTTATCTAAATCTGCAGTAGGTGATACTCCAGTTTCTTGTTCTTCGATTGCTTGTTCCACTTCTTGTGGTTTTTGAATAATTAACATATTATCAATCATTCCGAGAGTCATGTTTCCAAGAGTTACTTTTGGTGTGGGTGGTTGTTCCCATGCTGATACCATAGTAGCTTGAAACGCTTCGTTAAGTATTTCTACTCCCATTGCTGTTGTGACGGTTATCTCTCCCGAAGAGGTACCATCTGCATTTGGTAATAATATAATTAGGCTTCTACCTAATTCATCTACAGTAGCTGTGAAATCAGTTCCACGTATTCCTATAGATGCAGTTGGAGTTGTAATAGAGATATTCTCTTTATTAATTAATCCAAGTCCGCCCGTAATAAAACGAGCTGTTCCAGATGCCATGTTTAAAGCTAACTTGCTTTTACTTGGGTCTGGATCATAAATAAATTCATCAATTACTAGTTTTGAATGTTCTGTAAGCTTTACTACAGATTCATCTAAAAACTCTATTGCGAGTCTTCCGTTACCAGTTCTTACATCATCGAACGAGAAAATATCTGAAGCTATCTTTGCAGTTAAAGACTCTTCAGAGTTTAATCTGTTAATTTCTCCATTGCCTTGAAGTTCAGATATTTCCCCAATTTCTGACGCGCTGAGTGTTAAACTAAATAGTGTTAACAGCCAGAAGCGCATTGGTCAACGTCAATCGTTCCACTTGTTGTGGTTGATATTAAGTTTACAACATTTGTGCTTGTAGTATCGACTTGGTCAATAGTTACAGTATTTGAACTTCCTGTTAGTGATGCTGTTATTTGGTGGTCTGCTTTTCCGGTTTGAGTAGTAGTAATAGTATTACTATTTCCACTTATAGTCCAGTTGTTTATACAGCCAACAACTTCACAAGTACCAGTATAAGCATTAGAAGTACCTGTGATTGTAAAATCCTGGTTACCTCCAGTGGCTGTGGCTGCTGCACCCTGAGTCCAAACAAAAGTGTTACTATCACCAATTGTTGTATAATCAAAATCTGAGCTAGCTACATCACCTGTGCCGCCTACTGTAAAAGTTCCTGTATTGCTATCACCAGTTACACTCCAGTCCCAGCTGGAAGAGTTACCTTGTAGTATAGAAGCTAGAAAGGAGTTCGAATCTCCAATCTGGTCTATATCTACTGTCATAGAAGTACCTGACAAAGTTGCTCTTGAACTAGATGTACCAACTGTGTTAGTAGCACCTATTTGGTCAATAGTCAATGTAAGTCCTGTACCTGTTTGTGTGATATAAATATCGTTATTACCTGCAAATGCTGAAAAGCTTAGACATATCGCGAATAGTCCTAGTATCTTTTTCATTATTTATCCTCTAATGTCTGGGTAATTAAAATCCCAGACTTTCTTTTCGAGACCTTGAACAACTAAACCGTATACAGCTGCTTCAATAGCAGCTCTTGTAGCGTGTCCAACAGCTTCGTTTTCTGTATAACCACTTTCGACTTCAACGAGTTCTGTACCAAGTTCTATAAACCTAAATACATCGCCTCCACCTCCAGTAGAGAGTACAGTTTTTGTAGCCGTAACGTTTAAGAGTACTTCGCCAGTTTGTACTAGCACAGCTCTAAGGACAACGGTTACTTTGTCCTCGCGGTATTGGTTCTTCATACCTATTCCTAGATATCGAGCTCCATTACCGCCTGTTCTTAAATTTGTGTCATATGAGACAATTCCACCTTCAATAAGCATTCCTGCATATAGTAGTGGCTTGAGAGGTGTTTTACCCCGTCCATCTTTGTTGTAAGTCTCGTAAGTATTTTTTACAAGTTGTCTCTCTTTCGTAAGATGGTCAAGCCCCGTTCTTTCTACAACTACAAACCAGTTTCCTTTACCAGCATCTCTCAATGCTTCGATAAGTATGTGTTGTGGGCCTTGTGTTACTGCAGTACTAAAACTCGCGATATTATCTCCACCTTTTCTTTGACCAGTAAGGTCAGAAAAGGAATAGACAGCTACTACAGTTTTTTGGTTTGGGTAAGGTAAATTAACTAATTGTAATGATGATGAAGGTTCTATAACAGGACCTTTTACACAAGCTAAGCCATCTAAACAATCAGTATGACTTTGTGGTAGGCCAAAAGAAGCACAGCCTTGTAAGAATAGTAATGCAATTATATATTTAGCCACAATCAGTCCAACAGCCTCCAAAGCTTCCTACTGGTATAGTAATGACTGTTGATGAAATTAGTACTCCATCAAACCATTCTTCTACTGTAAGTGTTATGGTAATTCCATCATTAACCCATAGTAGTCTATTTCCTTCAAGCCAGATTTCTCCGCTTACAGGATTTTCTACAGTTCCAGGGTTGTTATAATCAAAAAGGGATTCTGATATATCTTTTGCGAGTGTGGAATAAATTCTTGATTCTAAGTTTCTTAAAAATTTAGCAAGAGTTGTATTCTCAGCTTCTCTTTGAGCTTCTTCTAAAGCATCTTGTGCTTTTTGGGCTAGAGCTTCTTTTCTGGTTCTTTCTTGCTCATCAATCGTTAAGTAGTGTGCGGATTGATTAATCCCACTAAACGATGGAGAGCCAAATTTATGTACTAGTTCCGTCGCGTTTGCTGCTGTTGCTATCAGTAGATAACTTAGTCCCATTATTGCTAGTATTCGCATTCTTTTTCTCGTTTTCTTGCATAGCAAGAGCCGTGTTTACTTTTTCTTGTAAACGAATCATATCTTGGTCTAATAGTCTCATTTGGTCTATTAGTCGTATGATTGTAATTTTCATATCATTGACAGCTGGGTCAACTTTTGTAAGAATGGTCTGGTACACAAAATATACAAAATATCCCATGCCTACAGCCATTACTATTGGAAAGCCAAAATCCTGTATAGCCTTAGTTACTTCTTCCACTAGTCTTTAAATTTAGAGTCTATCCAACATTTTCCATAGTACAATATACCAATCCAAACAGTAAACATTATACCATCTAAATACGATAAACTATCCCAGGCACTAACTACATCCATTAATCTCTCCTTGCGTCGATTTTTCCATCTTCGACAAAATTTTCAGCACGAGATATTCTTTGCAAGTCTGGTGCAAGTCCGAGTGCTGCTGATACGCTAGTATCGATTCTTATTATGTCATTGTTCATTACTTTTCCACGAGTAATTAACATTGCTGACATTCCTTTGACTGTGTTAATCTCTTGTACGAGATTATCCATAATTTGTCTGATAATTATAAATATGAATACACCCATAATGAGTGCCCCTGCAATAGGGGCTCCCACATCTTTTATTAAATTAAATACTTCCATATTCTTTCTCAAATTCTGTGTAACCACCAATAGCTTTACCATCTGCTATAATTTGAGGAAAGGTACGAGCATGAGGAAATAATTCAGCCATTTCTAGTGCATCAAAGTCTTGTCCTAGTTTTTTGTAAGTTGTGTCATATCCTTTTCGTTCTGATAGCTTCTTTGCCATATCACAATAGGGACAGTTATCTTTACCATATATTGTTACTTTCATTTTGCTCCTAAAAATTAAATCCCAGTTAGCATCTATTGCTGCTTTATTTTCTGGTCTTCTTTTGCTTCCTTTTCCGCCTTGCCACTGTCCTGTCATCTGGAAATAGTTCTCTAGTAACCTTTGTAAGTCTGCCTGACTTCATAAGGTCGTGTATTTTTTCCATCATATTTCATTATTGGTCTTTCATTAATTTTTTAATCAGTTCTCCATAATTTCCCTGACCAAAAGGCAGCCCACTATTGTCTTGAATGTTTACTTGCGTTTTGACTGTCTGTGCCTTCGCTTTCTCCATTTCTGTTTGGGCTTTGATTTCTTCGATGCGCATTTTGTGAGCCATCTGAACTAAATCTGCCATATCTTTTGAAGTGTAAATCTGAGTTTCCTCAGCTTCTTCTAGTTTCTTTTCTATGAGCATATCTAAGGTTTCTGAGAGTTTAAATCTATTTCTATAACCAGTATCTAGAAAGACCGTGTCTATATACTGTTTGATCTCCCGTTTATTCAGGGTATCACTTACCTCGTTTTCACTCACGCCAAGTTTCCTGCAAACAGCGGGTATGTTTCCGTGTTCAAGATAACTATTAGCGATCTCTAGTCCTTCAGGACTCATCTTGGTTGCTATTTCTTTACTCATGATGATATTATATCAAAAATTAAGTTTGGTGTCAAGTATTATTTTTGAGTTGCTAGTCATGGCAGAAGCATGTGAAGCTTTCATCTTCTATATAGTCTTTAGGTGTATCTTTAGATAAGTCTAGTAAAGAAATGTAGTCTGGTCTATTATGTCTAAATTTACGTCCCATAATTTCTTCTTTTTCAATCCACCAATCTGCTAACTCTGGTTTTTCGTGTAATAAATTTAAAGTTGTTTTTGTTCCTTTAAGAAAGCATAAATCACAATTACCTGCTGCAGCTCTGCCATCCACTACAGGTATTCTCAGGTCAAAATTATTTTTATCCCAAAAGTCAAGTACATCTTCATTTGTGTGCTTTGCATCATACATTGGGCATAAGTTAATATACCTTTGTTGTTGTTTGCGTGAATCTGATACTCTTTTTGGCTCATCATATCTTAGTCCTAAAACAGAGTACCATTCTTCATAACCAAAAGATTTCATAAATCTTTCAATAGGTTTTATTTTCATCTCAATAGTACATAGTCTTCTATGTAAATTTGGTAACATTTGATTTTTTATAATTAACTCATCAAACGGCTCGCCTGCGCGAGAAGCAGTTTCGTAAGTAACTTCTTTTTGTGACCATATAGGGCTTTCGTCATTTATTTCAAGTTCTAGCCAGTGTATATTAATGTCCCACATTTCTTGTACATCTCGTACGAAATCTAAAGTTTCTGGCAACTCTTTTCCAGTATTAGCAAAGCAAACTTTTATATCTTCAGGTAGTTTTCCTCCGTAAGCATTAAGTACTTGTTTTAACATAAATGCTGAGGTCCGCCCACCTGAAAAAGATATTACAGCTGGAGTAGGAATTTTATACCCCGGCGCTTCTCTAGGCAAAGTTTTTGCTACAACCTTGCACATAATTCCCCATGAATCTTTTTCATACATACTGAAAGGTCTATCATACCTATATTGTGTAAATACTTTTCCTTTAAATTTACATTCATTTTGTATGATTTCATCTCTTTTATATGGTTGGTTTGTTTCTAAGTTAACTAATAATTTTTTAGTTACGCCTTGTTTATTTGTATAACACCAGTCTCCATTACTATCTTTAAATTTTTCACATCTCATGGGATTATTATAGCAAAAAGTAAGTTGGTTGTCAAGATTTATTTTAGAGTAGTATCATTATGATACTGCTTACTGCGTTAATTACTTTTTTGAAAATTTTTAAATGCGTACGTGAAGGGGTGTCCTGTGGTCTGGTCGAATATCTGGTCGACTAACCCCCCTGTATAAAAATTGTACAGCTGTATAATTTTTATACAGAAACATTTAATGTAAATAAAGCCAAACATTGCTTGAATGTTTAGATAAAAACACGCTATAATGGGGGTACAGAATGAGAGGGAAATTGAGAACAGAATCAGACTCCCCCCCTAACAAAGATTGAAAAAGGGTAGGCACTAGCAAAAAGGATATGAAATAAAATCGATACTAAATCTCATTTATATATATAGGAGAAAAACATTATGAAAATATTTCAAAAGAAAAAACTAATATTAACAGAATGGGATAACTCAATTCAATCGACAAGAAACTTTAACAAAGCTATTGAAGAATTAAGAAAAGAAAATATCCCTTTTGTTATCATAGAGAAAAGAATCATTACTGATTATGCAAAGAAAATATATTTTACTTACTCAATCATTCTTGATTCTATTTTATTACTAACGATTTTATTAGCATTACTTAATGCTGATAAAATACTACAACTCATAGGGGGTTAAATATGTATAAAGAATATAAATTGCGACAACTAAGAAAAGAACGCCAAGCGATTAGAGACAATCGCAAGGCGTGGATTGATAAGCATAAACATTCAACGCTAGATTCTGATTTAGCAAGGGTGTTTAAGGCTTATGAAAATGCTATCAATCAACTTAATCAAGCGATTAGAAATGTAAAACTTTCTTGAAAAAAATTCCAGGGAATCCAAATTTTGGATTCCCTGTACATTAAAATTTATATAGGGTTAATGGGTGCTACCCTTTTAAAGCACCCACAATATAGGAATATATATTATGGTTAATTTAATTAACGCGAAGAAGGAAAAGAAACCAACTAAAAAAGCACTCATGCAAGAGATATCAAGCATGACTGATTTATTTAATGTTGGCTCTTTAGAACGAACTAACATTGAGAATCTAATTGTCATTGTTAAAATGCTAAAGGCTCAATCATGAACGCTTTAGCAAACGCACCACACAAGAGGGTTATTGCTTGTGTGGTAGATACTGAATGTGCATACAAGAATCCTACTGCTCACGGAATGGTTTACCATTTCGGAGCAGTTTTTGGAGACTTGAATCAAGATTATTCATTTCATACTGTAAACATGGATTATTATGTTTTAGAGGTTATGGAGGATATGCAAAACTTTTTATTTAAAAATAAAGAGGGTACGGCATACGCCACGAATCAATCTATGGCTAGGGCATGGAAAGACGCTATTAATAATCCACATAAGGTAAAACGCTGGAAAGATATCATTTCAGAATTTAATGATAAATTAAAAGCTATGGGTTGCGACTATATCACATCTTACAATTTCAATTTTGATATTGGGGTTGGGGATAAGGTAGGAACAATTAGACGAACACATCAACAGCTAACAGATAAAACATTTTATTTGCCTAGAGGTGTTGAGCATTTTTGTTTAATGGATATTGTCGCTAATAAAATGGCAAATAGGGATTTTTCAACATGGATTAAAACACTAAATGAAAATGAACTAAATCAAATGACTACTGAAAAAGGCAATTTGTCCTATTCAGCTGAATGTATGTTGAG
>Ga0222715_10001364_pt1 | contig 23480 bp, 16 predicted proteins | sample C33_9DmetaG_FD_165056 | JGI IMG/M metagenome (GOLD analysis project Ga0222715, IMG submission 165056) | Estuarine water microbial communities from San Francisco Bay, California, United States - C33_9D | ecosystem: Environmental > Aquatic > Marine > Unclassified | place: USA: California...
GGTATCAATGGAGAATAACTATGACCCCCGAAGCAAAAGTTAAAAAGACCGCTGTAAAACATCTAAAAGATATAGGTGCTTACTATTTCTTTCCCGCCACTGGCGGTTACGGCAAGAGCGGTGTACCTGATATCATAGCGTGCTACCAAGGATTATTCTTTGGGCTTGAATGTAAAGCAGGTAACAATACACCCACACCACTGCAAGAGAAGAACTTGAAAGAGATCAACGAAGCAGGTGGGTTTGACTTAGTTGTACACGAAGAGAACGTACACCAACTGTCTTTGCAAATGGACAAATGGGTAACCATCTGTAGCAACACCTAAAATAATATCCCAAGCTGTGAGTGGGCGCAATTGACATAGTTTGCATTAACCTCAGCAGTATGGGCAGGGACACTCCATTTCTGTTTGTAATTCAACAGAAACCTTTCAGTCCTTGTGACCATACCGACTAGGCCACGTACGGCTAGTCCTATACTCTGCGTATGGGCATTAAATTAAAGGAGATCACATACATGACGCGTGAAGAAGCCGAAGACAACTACCGAATAAAGTGGGAAAAACAAATAAAGAAAGACATGGCAGATAACTCTGCACTACGTGCGAGACAAAGACCTATTAGACCCCTTGGTGCAAGCCAAGAAGGCGGGTCTAGGGGAGGCAAAGCAAATAAGAAAAGACCTTATGTCTCTATCCGTTAGTCACTGCCCCCACTGCATAAAGAAGTTAGACATAATAGATTCACGTCCACACTTTGCTTATGGCTTTCCAACAGTAAGACGTAGGAGAGTATGTAAGACATGTGATTTTAAAATAACAACCATAGAGTTACCGATAGAACTAGGTAACGATATTTTTAAAGATGAATAGGAGAACGACATGAAGAAATCAAAGGCAGATAAAATCTGGGCTTATAAGATAGCTAATCCAACAGCTACAAACAGGGAGGTAGCTACTGCATCTGGGGCGCACGTTACATACGTAGCTTCATTAATGAAAAAGATAGGTACGCCCAAAGAAATACTGGAAGCACCAAAACCACCTAGACGTGGTGACATCTTAGACACTGCCAAGGGTTACGTTACAAAAGATCGTGCATCTGATCACGGCAACATGGAAGATAACTTTCAGATGATCGCAAACCTATGGGCAACTTACCTTAACGTAGATGTAGCCGCGCATGACGTGGGTGCTATGATGGCGTTATTAAAAGTAGCTCGTATTAGATCAAACCCTAAACACCCTGACAACTGGGTCGATGGCGCAGGTTACATGGCATGTGGCGGTGAGATTGCAGGCAAGCTGTAGCTATGGATTTAATCACACTTGATTTTGAAACTTATTACGACAAGGACTATTCCTTGAGTAAGATAACAACAGAAGCTTATGTCCGCGACCCTCGTTTTGAGACCGTGGGCGTGAGCATAAAACTTAACAATGGAAAAACGGAGTGGGCTAGTGGTACGCATGAACAGATCAAGAGATACCTCGACACGTTCCCTTGGGATACGTCTATGTTACTTTGTCATAACACTATGTTCGATGGTGCTATTCTTGATTGGCGTTATGATATTCGCCCTCGCATGTATACCGATACTTTGTGTATTGCCCGTGCTTTACACGGGGTGGAAGCTCGTTCAAATCTCGCATCACTTGCTGAAAGGTATAAGATCGGCAAGAAAGGCACAGAGGTACTCGACGCACTCGGAAAGCAACGTGCAGATTTTACACCCGAAGAACTAAGTGCATACGGTGACTACTGTATTAATGATGTAGAGCTAACCTATAAACTATTTAGTATTATGGCACGCAACTTTCCCAAGTCTGAACTACGTTTGATTGACCTTACGTTGCGTATGTTCACCCAACCTACGTTGGAGCTAGATGATGGCCTATTAACATCACATCTTAGTGACGTTAAAGCGCGTAAAGACAAGTTATTAGTGGATGCAGGTATTGATGATAAGAAAGACCTGATGTCTAACCCTAAGTTTGCTGAACTACTTAAAGGGCTTGGTGTAGAACCCCCTATGAAGATAAGTACAACCACTGGTAAAGAGACTCATGCGTTTGCCAAATCAGATGAAGGGTTTAAGGCATTACTCGAACATGAAAACCCAAAGGTAAAGTCTTTGGTAGAGGCACGTCTGGGTAATAAGTCTAGTCTTGAAGAGACACGCACTCAAAGGTTTATAGATATATCCAAGCGTGGGTTACTACCTGTACCTGTTAAATATTATGCCGCGCACACGGGGCGTTGGGGTGGTTCGGATAAGATCAACTTACAAAACTTACCCAGCCGTGGCGCAAATGGTAAGAAACTAAAGAGTAGTATCGTTGCCCCAACAGGACACAGTTTAATAGACTGCGATAGTTCTCAGATTGAAGCTCGCGTACTCGCGTGGTTGGCAGGGCAGATAGATTTAACCGCACAGTTCGCGGCAGGGGAAGACGTGTATAAGTATATGGCGTCTAGCATATACTCAGTCTCAGTAAAGAACGTGACCAAAGACCAGAGGTTTGTGGGTAAGACTACAATTCTTGGTGCAGGGTACGGTATGGGAGCTGTAAAGTTCCAAGCGCAGTTGCAGGGGTTTGGTGTATACATTGAACTTGATGAAGCGAGGCGCATCATTGAGATATATCGTGGTACTAATGGAGCTATTAGTCAATTGTGGCGTGATGCTAACAATATGATACAGTACATGGCACGCGGAGATAGCCTACAGTTTGGTAGAGAAGGTGTCTTGCAAGTAGACGCATACAAGAACGCTATCGTACTGCCCAACGGCTTGCCTATGTTTTATCATGGATTGGCGGCTGAACGTGGTGATCGTGGGTACGAGTACACGTACCGAACTCGAAAAGGCCCAAACCGTATATACGGCGGTAAGGTCGTGGAGAACGTATGCCAAGCAATAGCTCGCTGTATCATAGGCCATCAAATGATACTCCTTGCAAAGAGGTACAAGGCTGTGCTAACTGTACACGACTCGATTATTATTTGTGTTCCTGACGAAGAGTTGGTTGAAGCGCAAACATATATGGAAGAGTGCATGAGCCAGACACCCGATTGGGCAAAAGGTTTACCTATAACCTGTGAGAGTGGCACAGGCAAATCATATGGAGAATGTGAGTGACAAAAGTAGCACCGTGGTCTTTCAGTAAGATTAAAGCATTTGAGCAATGCCCCAAGCAATTCTACCATGACAAGATACTCAAAGAGTTTCCGTTTAAAGAAACAGATGCTACCATGTATGGAACAGAGTTTCATAAAGCCGCAGAGGATTTTGTAGGTAAAGACACACCACTCCCTAAGAAGTTTAGTTTTATCGAAGAGGCACTGGTATCACTAAAAAACCGCAAGGGTGAAAAATTATGCGAAATAAAACTTGGACTTAACTCAGACTTAGAAGCATGTGATTTCTATGCCAAGGACGTTTGGTTTCGTGGTATCGCTGACTTGGTTATACTCGATGGTGACCTTGCGTGGGTGGTAGACTATAAGACAGGCAAGTCTTCCAAGTATGCAGACAAGGGGCAGTTAGAACTGATGGCGTTAGCGCTGTTCGCTAAGTTTCCTCAAATTAAAACAATCCGTGCAGGATTATTGTTTGTTGTGTGTAATGACTTGGTAAAAGATACATATATGAGTTATGATAGTCACAAGCTGTGGGGTAAATGGTTAAGTAAGTATGACCAAATGAAGTTTGCGGCTGAAAGTGATGTGTGGAACGCACGACCTAACGGGCTGTGCAGACGACACTGCCCTGTAATTGAATGTGTACACAATGGAGCGAATGGATGAGAAAACGTAAAAAACAAGTTAACGCACCTGTAGGGTCAGCTACGTTTGAGCGTCGTATGGAACGCCAAAGGGCCAGGCGCAAGGTAGACAAAAATGGTGTAGACCGAAACGGTAACGGTAAAGCCGATAAACGTGAAGGCAAAGATGTTAGCCATAAGAAAGCCTTGGTCAAAGGTGGCACTAACAAGGATGGTATACGTATAGAGAGTTCCAGTAAGAACCGCGCACGTAACTACAAGAAAAAGAAAAAGTGATTTAGGGACTTCCCTAAAAGGAGAACGCATTGCAGATAATAGACGATAAGGCGTTGCTGTTAAAGCTACGCAACCCAAACCGTGTCACTAAAAGTATATTAAAAAGCAAAGTGGTACGTGATAATGAAGTGTTAGTTAATTGGGGCATTGATGAAATGCACGCACTTCGAGCGTTAAATATAGATGTGCCTTCTCCTATACAAGGACAGTATACGTGGACGGGTAAGTACAACCCGTTTGCACACCAAAAGAAAACATCTGCGTTCTTAACTATGAACAAGAAGTCCTTTTGTTTTAACGAGCAAGGTACAGGTAAAACAGCTAGTGCTATATGGGCGGCAGACTTTCTGCTCAAGCAACGTAAGATTAAACGTGTACTTGTCATATGCCCATTATCAATAATGGATAGCGCATGGCGTGATGATTTATTTACTTTTGCTCCGCACCGTAAAGTAGATGTAGCTTACGGTTCAGCTAAGAAACGTAAAACAATAATAGAACAAGGGGCAGAGTTTGTAATAATAAACTATGACGGTATTGAAGTTGTGTACGATGCTGTAGCTAAGGGAGGCTTTGATTTAATAATTGTAGACGAGGCAACTCATTACAAGAACGTACAAACTAAACGATGGAAAGCACTGCGTAGTTTACTAAAAGACGACACGTGGCTGTGGATGATGACAGGAACTCCTGCAGCCCAGTCTCCGTTAGATGCGTATGGCCTAGCAAAACTTATTGACCCTAATACTGTACCGAGGTTCTTCGGTTCGTTTCGTGATATGGTTATGACAAAAGTATCTCAGTTCAGGTGGACAGTAAAACCTGAAGCAACTGACCTTGTGTTTAAAGTGTTGCAACCTGCTATACGTTTTACCAAAGAAGAGTGCCTTGATCTTCCCGATATGACGTACGTGAAACGTAAGGTGGAGTTAACACGCCAACAAAAAAGATATTACGATATGCTCAAGAAAAAGTTGGTGATGCAGATAAATGGGGACGAAGTATCTGCAGTTAACGCCGCTGTAATTATGAACAAGCTACTGCAAATATCTGCAGGGGCTGTATATACCGACGAAGGTGACACTTTAGAGTTTGATATAAAACACAGATACAAAGTTCTCAAAGAAGTTATAGACGAGAGTAGTCAAAAAGTATTGGTGTTTGTGCCGTTCAAGCACACTATCGATATACTTACAGATAAATTACGTGCAGATGGTGTATCCACTGATGTTATTCGCGGTGACGTACCTGTGTCTAAACGTACCGATATATTTAAACGTTTTCAAACAACCAACAACCCACGTGTATTGGTTATACAACCACAGTCAGCCGCGCATGGTGTTACGTTAACTGCCGCGAACACAGTAGTCTGGTGGGGGCCGACCTCTTCCTTAGAGACTTATGCACAGGCAAATGCACGCGTACATAGATCAGGACAAAAGCATTCATGTACTGTAGTTCAACTGCAAGGTTCGGCTGTAGAAAAGCGTGTTTACTCACTTCTTGATAAAAGAATAGACGTACACACAAAGATGATAGATTTATACAAAGAAATACTTGACTAGCTTATTATTAGGTACTAAAGTGTAATTCTCGTTACTATAGGAGAATAAAATGAGTGAAGACTCTGATGTACCTGCAGACAAATTAACAAAAGCGTACATAAAGATACGCGCTAAACGAGCATTGTTGTCTGCGGAATTTAAAGAAAAAGATGGAGCGTTGGTTCGCCAACTCGACACCTTGAAGAAGGCACTGTTAGACTACTGTGATGCACACCATGTCGAGAGTGTAAGAACCGCCGAAGGACTGTTTTTCAGGTCTGCTAAGACAAAATATTGGACAAGCGATTGGGATCAAATGTACGAATTTATTACCGAACATAATGTACCTCAGCTTCTCGATAGACGTTTGAACCAGACTAACATGAAACAGTTTATTGAAGAGAACCCTGACGTTTCTCCTAAAGGGATGAACGTCGATACCGAGTATGTTATCTCAGTTAGGAAGAAATAATGGCAGAACCATTTGTACAGATAGAGGAGTTGTCAAAGCATTTTGCAGTGTCAATTTCTACTATTCGAGCGTGGGTACGACAGGGGCATATCCCTAAGTCCACGTACATAAAGATCGGAAACACATACCGATTTAATAAAACCTCAGTAACAGACGCGTTAACTAAAGCCGCGCAAGACGTACATGAGCAACCAAACACAGATCAGCTTGAATTTGATTTTAACGCTGACGACGACGTGTAAAACAGCCAGAAGGAGAACAACATGGCAGAGACTTATATTGTAGAAAACGTAGAAGCACTATGGCCTAAGATCGACAAGACGTATGCGTTCGATCAAAGCGTAAAACGTAGTGTACCTTGTAGCCCAAGAGACCAAAATGCAGAATTTTCTATTGCATTCCGTATGAGTAGCGCGACAGCTAAAGCGTTATTCATGCAAATGAAGGGCGCGTATGACGCTAACAAAGAGCCTAAATGGGCAGATAAGTTAGTTAACCCGTTTGTTAAAGATGACAACGGTACATACACTCACAAAGCAAACCTAAAAGGTGCTTACAAAGGTGAAGTTACTAACAAGCCATTGCAGGTGGATTCACAAGGCACACCGTTGCCGGATGATTTCCAGTTAACAACGGGTAGTACAGTTAGTGTAGCTGTGCAGTTAATACCTTATGACTTTGGAGGCAAACAAAGTGTATCGCTACGACTAAAGGCTGTACAGGTTATTAAGTATGTTCCTATGGAAGTACGTAATCCGTTCGGTGCTGTAGATGGTGGCTTTGTTATGGAAGACGCTAATCCTTTTGCCTCTACACCAAAAGTTGTGAAGAGTAACAACGTGTTAGATGAAGCACCTGCAGACGACGGGTTTGATGAAGAGCCAGTTAAGAGAACCGCAACTAAAGCGGCACCTGCTCCAGTTAATGCTACTGACATAAGTTCCATTGTCGATAACTGGGACGACTAATATTTCTACACCACGGCTATTAATTTAGTCGTGGTTAATCTTTCGACATTGGGTGGTATCAATGAATACAAAAAGTTTTTTAGAATTAGTGCTAGGGCACGAAGGGCACTACTGTGTGTGGGCTAACAGAACCACAACAGGGGAAGCTCCAGAGATAAAGCAGAAGTTTTATTCTTCTGTAACAGAATTAGTAGGCGCGGCTGAAGAGTTCGATGCCAATGGTTGGAACTCTTTCTTTGCACTGGCAACGTACGAGGAAGCAGGTTCACGCAAAGCAGATAATGTTAAATGGATGAAGTCTTTCTTTTTAGACTTAGACTGTGGCCCGAACAAGGAGTTCGATACGCAACGCGTGGCGCTACAGGAGTTACAAGCGTTTTGCAAAGAACACAAATTACCAAGACCTACCATAATTAATTCTGGTCGCGGTTTACATGTATATTGGATTTTATCACAAGCTGTGAGTAGGGACGAGTGGTGGCCTGTGGCAGAACGGCTAAAGAAACTGTGTGAGGATAGTGGTTTTGAAGCTGACCCCTCAGTTACATCTGACGCCGCTAGGATTTTACGTGTGCCTAATACACATAATTACAAGTACGACCCACCACTAGATGTAGCGTTTTTTGGAATTTCACCACCTGTTCCTATAGCTTTTGAGGTTTTCTCTGATTTAGTTGGGGATGCCCCGATACCAGTACCCAAGAGATATGAACCCTCAGCGTTAAGCGCATTTAAAGATGCTATGTATCAAAACCAACGGGGTAGTTTTCAAAGGTTGTTAGATAAGAACGCTAACGGCACAGGGTGCGCTCAGGTAGACTATATAATAGAGAACCAAGATACAGTGCCGCACGATCTTTGGCGGGCAGGTTTATCCATTGCTAACGTATGCGAAGATGGTGATATGGGCGCGGAGATGATGTCTAGTCAACACGATGATTACAACCTCACGGCTACGTTGCGTAAAATGCAGGATACAGGAGGGCCGCAATACTGCAGTACATTCGAGAGGTTGAACCCGACAGGATGCGAAGGTTGCCCTAACAATGGTAAGGTATCTACCCCTGCGATGTTGACTAAAGAGATAGCGGAAGCAACTCCAGAAGATAACATACTAGAGGAAGCTTTTGGCGATACAACAAAGATGGTAGAAATACCTACGTTTCCTAGGCCATACTTTCGAGGACAGAACGGAGGTGTATACTTACGTGGCACAAACGCTGACGGTGACCCAGAAGAGGTATGCGTATATCACTACGACTTTTATGTTACACGTAGGTTACAGGATGTAGAGTTAGGGGAAGTAATAGCATTTGCGTTACACTTGCCAAGAGATGGGGTAAGGGAATTTATTGTACCCTTATCTTCGGTTACAGCACGGGAAGAATTTCGTAGGCATATGTCTATGCAAGGCATAACTACTTTTGGAAAGGATATAGACAAACTAATGTCATACACAGCCGCATGGATTAATGAACTACAGCAAACAACCAAGGCTAGTAAAGCGCATCAACAGTTTGGTTGGGTTGACGATACTAAATTAGATGCGTTTGTGTTAGGCGATAAACTAATCACTGCCAATAATATAGAGTACAACCCACCTTCGGCAAAAACTGCGGGTTATATAGAAAGACTTACCCCTAAAGGTACACAAGAGGGTAGCAAAGAAGTTCTTGATTGGTATGACCGTGACGGTATGGAACTACAACAGTTTACTGTATGCGCAGGGTTCGGTTCTGTATTGATGCCTTTTACAGGTTTATATAGTCTAGGCGTACATTTGTTTGGTAAAACAGGTGCAGGTAAAACAACTGCCATGTATGCCGCTACTTCTATATGGGGTGATCCACGGGGATTAATAGGGGTGGGAGAAGATACACCTAACTCGAAAATGAACCAAGCAGAACTTTTCCACAGCCTACCCATGAACACAGATGAGCTGACGAATTTTACCCCTAGACAATCATCACAGTACGCATACCAATTATCTGAAGGGGTACAGAAAAACCGTATGGCAGGTGGGGGTAACTACGAACGTGTTAGGGGTAAGCCTTGGAGATTGTTGGCTTTTTCTACAGGTAACACAAGCATGTACGCGCAAATGGCTATGTTTAAGGGTGACACCAAGGCAGAAATGCAACGTTTACTTGAACTTAGAACAGACGAAATGCCTAGACTTAAAATTAGCACTAAGGAAGGGGACAAACAACTATTGAACGTGCAAAATAACTACGGGCATTTTGGCCCTATATTTGTACAGTACGTGGTGAACAACAAAGAAGCTGTGTTGGCTAGGTACAAGGTTATAAAAGAAAAGTTAGACAAGCGAGCAGGGTTAGATAGCGTAAATCGTTTTTGGTCTGGTGGTTGTGCGGCTATACTTACTGGGGCTTCAATAGCTAAAGAAGTAGGTATAATAGATTACGATTTGAAAAAGTTGTATCACTGGGTAGCGTCTATCTTGATAAAGGTTAAAAACTTTGTTGATGATAGCACAGCATCGGTACAAACATTAGTCACTGGTTACATGACTGAGAACTGGAGCAATATCTTAAAGATAAAAAGTACACAAACATCTGCAGGGCAAGATGGCGTAGCCTCTATGGTTATACCTGAACAAAACCCGCGTAACACATTCGTTGCACGTTTTGAACCAGACACGCAGATGCTATTTATTGTGCAGAAGCATTTTCAAAAATGGTTAGGTGAACAAAGATTAGATCATGTTAGCACTGTTCAAGGTATGGTTGAACAGATGGGCGCAACGAAAGTTAAGAAGCGCTTGGGTAAAGGCACTAACTTTAACTTACCTCCTATATGGACGATTGCTGTTAAACTGGATGGAGTGAGTGGTGTACCAGAAACCTCTGAAGATTGACGATTTAAACCCTGATAAGATAAAAATTGTAGTGTCGTGGGATGATATGGTGATTGGCGCATCAGTTTTTATACCGTGTATAGACACACAAAAAGCTAAAGAACAGGTTCAAGAGGTAGCGGAACGCAACTTATGGCAGGTAACCGCACGTGTTCGTATAGAAAGTGGAATGTTTGGGGTTCGCATTTGGAGAATTGTGTGATAACTTACGTGTGACAAGCAGAAAAACTTGTCGTTCTCCGTTCTGAACTCCCCCGACTGGCTAGGTTTCGCACTGCAACGTCGGGGGTTTTTTATTTGTCGTAGCCTTCACGGAACTCTTCAAGAGTTTTTCTGTAAGTAGGGCTTAAAGTAATACCGTTGTACTTCGCCATAAGTTTCGATGTCTCTCTGTGCTTCTTCAAGGAACGTTTTAAGTAATCGTTGTCTATCCTTGCTTCTGGGTGTCTAACACTAAACTTCCGCATCTCTTCTCTAATTTTTATTTGTTCAGCAAAATCACCTACACGCATAGCCATATATAATTTTTTAGAAAGTTTTGAACGTTTTTTGCCTACAGCGATGTCTATACCTTTAGTGATATTGTTTTGCTCTTGTCGAAACGTCAACTCCGTTGGCTGTATGCCAAAGAATAAACCTGCAAGTTCACCGCCAGTTATGTCATCGTATATAAAATCACCCCTACGGGTTTTAACCCCTTCTGTTTGGTAACGTCCAAGGGGCGACGCACGCCACGCATTTGCAATACCTGCAGGTAATATACTCTCTATACCACGTTCAATGTTACCCTCAAATAAATCTGTACCTCCACGGTATAGCCTGTTTGAAACACTAAGTGCAGGGCCGCCTAGGTAGAACCCTATTGATTCTTCTAACGATGGGTCGTTGTTGTATCTATTTTCTTGTATAAGAAGTCCAGTTAAAGCCATACGACTTGCAACGTCCATACCTGTCATCTGGTTTACCGCGCCTTTGTACCAACCCTCACCTACGTACTTCCTTACAATAGTGTCAAAATCTTCTTCTTCGTCGTCTAACATAAACAAGTTAACCATTAAACGTACAGCTCCGTATAGGGGTAGCCCTTGTATACCTGCAAAGAACAATGCGCTCCCGTGCATACCAATAAGTTGTTTCCATGCGTTTCTACGTTCAAGAGAACCTTGTTTACCGAACAGACTACCTTTGTCACTATCAAACGCAACTTTTGCAGTTTTTAACATTACGTAATACATTTGTAGTCCATAACTCTTATACATACCCGCAACACGACCAAGATTTTGATTTAGTAGGCTAGGAGCTGTTTCTAAAAATGTACCGCCGTTGGTCTGTTGTGTGTTATAAATAGCGTCCTGTACTGCTTGCTCTATATTCTTAGTACCAGTTTGAGCATCCAAGGCTAAATTAAATGACGCCATAAGCGTTACTTGTCTGTTTAGTTGTTCACCGTGGTTAAATAGCCATGCAGATAGTACAGATATGTTGTCCATCGCATTACCAATTTTACCACCTTTTTTGGTAGGGCTAGCTTCGTTCAATCCCATAGCTTCCGCGAGAAAACCTTGACCTAATAATCCTCGTTCTGAAGCAGTCTTTACAAGTAAAGTCATACGCTTTAACTCAGCTTCTTTCCCTGCAGGTAAGTCTAAACCTTTTTTAAGTGTGAATGTTCCATCATCAGAAATGTCGTAGTAATTTAGTATAGAGTTAGTCTTACCCCCACGCTTACCGCCGAAGTTAACATTACCATACGCATTAGAAATGGCTTTTGTTGTTTCAGCATACCCGTACTGCCCACCTAAGTATGGAGCTACAAACAATGGAATTTGTGATAGGTTAACTAACGCAGATGAAGCGTTAAAACCAATAGTATACACAAAAGCCATCTGGTTAAGCCTACGTGCAACACCTTCTACTGTTTGGTTTTTCGCCCCTTGTCGCCCAAACTCTGCACGTTTTAGCAACTCGTTACGTACTTCATCAAAAGAAGACGATAGTTTTTTAGTCCCTTTACCTACTAAACTCTTAACTTGCGGAATTGCCAATGGTTTAGCGTCACGCAATTCTTGTTCATACATACGTAGTTTTGCCGCGTACTCTAATTTTGCCGTTTGGCTTGCAAGGCTAGCTCCCTTTTCTTTTAGGGCGTAAACAGAATCTTGCATATATCCCGGAGTACCTTTACGTTTCTGCAATGATTTAGCAAAAGAAGTTTCTGGTAAAGAATTTACAAACAAACGCATAACTTGGTCTTTAACTTCAACAGGGATTGCATCTCCTTCTTTTGTTTTAGCTTTATCTAATATGTTAAGTGTCTCAGTAGCAAAGCCTAAGTCTGCCCCGCCGCTTTTAAACATACCTGCGGTTACGCCTGTATCTTCAATTTTAAAGTTTACATAATCTCCAGTTTTTTCGTAAAACTTTTTAGCCGCGTCTCTTTCAGCCATAGTGGTGTAAGTAATTAATGTAGTTTTTTCGCGTTCTGATTTAGGGTTTTTTGCATCAAAACGTAAAACGTAATCACCTTCACGCATTAATGGGAAGTAAACATCCAATGTACTTTGTTTAAACATACGTGAAAAAATATCTTTTTTAAGTTTATTAGCTGAGTTTTTATCCCCAACTAAATTATCAATTTGTCCAAAAATCACATCTTTAAGTCTGTTATACGACGCTCGGTACACTGACTGCATATCTTTATAAGCTTTTTGACCATCTGTACCCATAGCGTTCCAGCTAGCGCGTTGCGCTTTCCATATAGCTTGTAAGTTGTTGCCTGAAGTATCAAATATAGGCGCACCAGTGTTTTTGTTTACGTAATCAAGTTCGCTTTTTAAAGGGTCAACTTGAAATATAGTAGCGCCATACTCAGTGTTGTATATAAGATCATCAAGTGCGGCTTTTACTTTCCTAGTTTTTTCAGGTGAGCTTTGCTCTAGTGTTTTTAAAATACTTTCTACTTTGGTTTGAAGTCTTTGGTTTGCTGTTTGTATTCCACCTCGTTGCCGACTAAGTAGATCGTCTAACTTGTACCCTAACCTACCTAGACCTACACTTTCAGCAATGTCGCCTAGCCCCTGCGCCCCTGTTAGTTTCATAAGTAAGCCTCTACCTTGAGATTTAGCTTTACTCATAAAGTCAGCGGCGTTGTACCCCCATTGTTTGCGACTACCTTCGTTAAGGGACTGTTGTGTTTTTCCTATAACATTTTTAGCAAAACCTTTTACCCCATCAACTGTAGAAGACATACCCATTTGGTTAGCGTTACGGTATTTTGGAGCAGGTGCCAGCAAGGCATCTACTAGGCTGTCCACTTCTTGTATTAAGGTTATGTTTCGTGATTGTATAAACGGTACATAGCGACTTAACATGTTTTGCACGATGTTAAATAGTTTTTGCAGGGCAGTTACGTTTTCACCTTTAATATTTATGCTGGCAAGATCAGCGCGAAACTCTGGGTTACTCTGCGACTCTGCCAAGAACTCTTGTACATCTTGCGCACCGTATGCAGTACCTAAATATTCTTTTACATCGTTAAATAGTTTGTTGAGTTGTATACCCGCACTACTCTTAGGGTTAGCAGCTTCGGCGCTAGCTAATGCGTGCGTTGTTTCGTGCATTATTGTGTGCGTGTTGATACCAGTAGTCTTATCTAAACTTATTGTATTTGTTTTAGGATCAAACAAACCCGGTACAGGGCGTCCATCTAATTTAAGACCCTCTACAGATTTTATTTGTGTTTGCCCAGAATCTCCACTTACCATATGAATTTGAGAAGAATCAAATGCCACATACTCTAATTGATCTTCATTCATTATACCGTCGTAGCCTTGAGCTTTGAGTTCGGCTATACGTTCTTCTGGCAAAGTAAATGAAGATATTCGTTTATCGCGGTATTTTGCACGAACTTCTTTTCTAGTTTTACGGCCTAAAGCTACATCTATTCGATCCATCAAAGAACCATCAACAGTACCTTTGATTACTAGCGGATTACGTATATCTAACATAACTTCGTATATACGTCCTGCGTCAACAGCGCCCCGATCTTTTCTATACAGGTTAGCGTATTGCCTACTTGGGCTAAAATACAAACCTTTAGAAAACGGTTTAGTAGCTTTGAATTCAGTTATGTCTTCTTTAGAACTACCGTGATATACAATATTTTTTACTTTAGATTTTTTAGTTGCTTCTTTAGCCGCTTTAAGCCTATCAGGGTTTCTGTTTTTTAACACATCTTCAAATGTTTTAGCCAACTGACGCACTTGTTTTACAGGGTTTGTGTCTGCTATGGTAGTTAGCACTGCACTTAAATCACCGTCGTTAACTGCGGCTCTAACTACAGGATCAATTGGTAAATCTAACCCCACAACTGCGCCTATGTTTAAACCAAGTTGAACGTTTATACCAAATGATGGGTCGTCAAACATCGCTTTTTCAACTGCGGCTTTGCTTGGGTATATGTCGGGGTAAGCTTTTACCAACTCCATTGGGTCGGTATAGTTTGATAGTACCAGAGATTCTAAATTTTTACGTACGTTTAATAACCCTGCCGCCTGTGATTCAGCCACACGATCAGGCCCACCTTCAAACACCATAGTATTCTTTTGGTTATCTTCTAGTTGTTGGAGACGTTTGCTTATCTTAACATTAGCTTCTTTACTTAAATTAGCACGCGCCCATGCAATCGTACGATCTGCGGAAGACAGTTCTCCCTTTTTAGAAGCAACTCCACCCATACCTCGGCGTGCTTCTACGTCTGCCTTGGAGGCAACATCTGTATCTTTAACTGGATTACCTGCCTTGTCTTTGTAAATAGCAGCTTTTTTAGCGATTGGAGTAGCGTTTACTTTGTCAAACAACGCCATTTCTATACCATCAAACGGGTTAGAGAAGGCTCGTAAGTATGCAATTACTGGAACATCTTCTTTTTTGCTCTTGTCGCTTTTGCTAGCACCTTGCAAAATTTTGTCTTTTATTTTTTTGTTATCAGGTTCGCTAAACGGGTTAGATGTTTTGCTAGCGCCAAAAATTTTCTTAACAGCATCAGGAGTTTCTTCGTCGTATAGCCTTGCTACTTGCGCCGCTTCGGTTTTCTTTGGATCAACTGCTTTTTTGCTAGCTACACCTTTTACCCCCGTAGGAATGGTAGCTTTGGCGGCACCTTTAATATTAGTACCACTACCTACAGCGTTACGGTTAAAGGGTTTAGTTTCTGGTTTAGTGTCTTCTTGCACATCGTCTTCTAAGAAATCCTTAGCCATAGCTTTAGTGGATTTTTGCTCTGCTAAGATAGCGTTAACCCCTTCTGGACCCATGTTTAAAAGTTTTCTGATGCTACCATTAGCCGTTACAGCAGTTACTGCATCTGCTTCTTTTATAAGTCCTGCGTCAACAAGAACTTTTATTCCTTCCTTTGATACTACACTAAATTCTCCAGCATCAACTCGTTTCTGCGCCCTACTTAAAACGGCTCGGACACGATTAATGTTTAGTGTAGCTGATTCTGCTCCCTTTGTTCCATCAGGCAGTCCAGAGACCACGCTAGTGCTTCCCAATCTGCCATTTGTAGGTGATTCAATTCCTCCGGCACCTTCTTTGGCATCGGCATCTCCAGCAAGGTTAATGTCGCTGGCTCCGTCCACATTTTCGCCAGAAGGTTGAAAGCCGTCTCTACTTGTTTTTGACTCAGCTTTTGTAATCTGTTCATCAACTCCTCCTTCTGCAGTTAACCCTAAATCACTTGATTTTAGGCGTGGATATTTTTCTTCTAAATCTTTACGAATGTCAAATTCTACAGTTGGGTTTACTTGGTACTGCGACTTTACTTTTGCTTTAGTTTTATCAATTGAGTCATCTGTTTCTGGGAAAGCTTCATTTCTAAGAGCTTCCATACGAGCATCTTCGGCTTCTTTAGTTTCTACTCTACTAGCTTCAGCTTTAACATTTCGTTGTTCTCGTGTAAGTATGTTGCCATCGTCGTCAAAAGTCAAACCTTGGCTTTCTGGCCCTTCGATTTGCAAACGATTTCTTGACTCTTCTTCTGCATCGAGTCCTGCTTTTGCACGTAAAGCTAAGTCGCTACCACGCTTACTCATTTCTTCAGATACAACACCTTCAAGTTCTGCAAAAGGTATTCCAGTTTCAGCTACAATACTTTGCATTTTCTCAAGCGGTACAGCACCGTCTGCATCTAAAGCCGCGCCTATTGCAGCTCTAGCTTGTGAGACGCGTTGATCTTCAATCTGTAATGACCCTAAACCTTCACGTTGATCTGTAATTCGTTTGTCTCGTAAATCTTCAATAGATAAAACTTCAGTATCTGTAGTACCACCACGTTTTCTAGGGGCTATTAGTTCTAACGTAGACTGTATTATTGCACCAACACTACCACCAAGCGCGGCTTCTTCTGCTGTACCTTCCGTCAAACTCTGCTCTGGTTTGTAAACCTCACGGGCGATAAGGTTCTGAGCTATACTAGATACGGCTTCTTGACCTGCCTCAATACCCGTCTGTTCTACAATACGCACTAAAGCGTCAGTCATGTTTTGTTTCTGTGCTTTGTTTATGACAGACAAGAACTTAATAGGTAGTAATTCTAATGCTCCGGGGATTGTACCTAGGATTGCCGCTAGACTACGATCTTCTACAGAAGTACCTTCGGCACGGGCACGTTCACTAGCTTCACCTGCACCTGCGGATACGGCTAACCCAACGCCCGCTACAGGGTTTAACATAGATGTACCTGCAAGTCCTAAGAAAGAACCTGTTGCTTCACTTACTTTACGTGGTATGCTTTCTTCTAAATTAAAGTCTGGTACTACGTAGTCTTGTACCGCACCGCCCACAGCTTTGATACCGTCACGAACTACATTTTCCGCGCCTTCAGGCAGTAATGCGGCTAGACCCAACGCACCCGATTCCAACATACCCGCAGCGCCACCAACAAGACCTTTTGGAATTTCACCAAAATAGTCTCCTACTGTAGGTTTTCTACTACGCGCAGTCTCCCCTGCAATTTCTCGTTTTGTACCATAATAGTTCGCTAGTCCTGACTCTAACCTGCGTTGTGGCTCTCGTTCTGCGTTAGCAATAGTGTTGTTATATATAGCAACGACTTGTTCTTTAGTGGCACCAGATGGGCCTTCTACTTGTATTTTGTTACCAGTCGAGTCAGTTAGCTGATATAATGGCATTTTTTGGCCTTATCTTATGGGTTTGGTACAGACGGCTCGTAACTAAGTTGTTCCATAGTTACATCTTCAGCGTCTAACCTGCTAGGAGTGCTTTGCAATGCTGTATTACCAGCTCGTATTTGTTGTATACGTTGGTTTAATGTAACCATATCAGCATAAGCATCCGCAAACCCAGTATACATATTGCTCAACGTTCGTATAGTAGCCATTTCAATTTTTTTGAGCTGCCCCTCTATACGATCATACTCTACACGGTTTTCTGATCGGGACAACTTTTGTAGTTTACTCTTTAACTCCATAGCTTGAATGTCGTTATTCATAGTATCTGCTACTAAGGTAGTTATAGTTTCAGCTCTTTTATCTGCTAATTTTTGCAGCTCTACTTCACTATTAAATAATTTTTCGTTTATTTTTAACCGCTCTTCTGATTTAGCTTTTGCTGTTTCTAACTTAGCTTCTACCTCTTCTGACAGTGCTTTGTTTTGATCTTCTGATATAGATATATTACGTTTAACTTGGTTGTTAACGTCATCTAAATTTATTTGTACTACTTTACGTAGCATATTGCCTTGGCGATCTAGTGCTTCGCGGGCTGCATCAAAGTTACCTTCAGCTACAGAAATTTCGTATTGTTTGTTCGCCACATTAACTTGGTTTTGTACGTTTTGCCCTTGCAACGCACGTTCTTGTGAAGCGTCAAGCATACTTTGTAACCCACCCATACCTCCAACACGCCTTGTTGCAGCGCGTGACGCGGCATTTTCACCTGCAGTAGAACCGTAGTTAGCAATACCTACGTCTGTACTTACACCTAAATCTTGAATACCTCTTAGTGTATTTAAACCTGCACTCCTACGTTCATCTTGTCCTAACTGAGAATCTACGTATGCTTGCCCAATACCTCCTGCACCGCGACGACCTCCAGCTAATGTTTGCATACGTGCGAGTTTTCTAAGCCTAGCAGGGTCTAATGTTTCTGACTGAAGAGCGCGTTCAGCTACTTCTTGATCTGCAAATACCTTAGCTTTACCTTCGCGGTCATAGTACGCGTCCGAACTTGCACGTGCATCAGTTAATTCCTTACCAACGTCTATGCCAGCATCAGCAGTATACTGTGACTGTAACATATCTGCTATTTGTTGTTCTGAATCTGTGTACGGAGCTTCAACTGATTTTAGGGGAGCAGCTTCTAAAACATCCACATTCTCCATAGTAGGAACTTGACCTGCTTGTTCATTCATAGCTAAAACAGAAGCGTCTAACGCTGATTTATCTGTTTCAGCAGGCTTCACGGTTTCGTAGCCCGTTGGAACATCTTTAAAGAAATCTTCTTGTTCTGTCGGCATAAAAGTAACATTGCCGGTCATCTTGTCTTGGTTGTTCCCTAAACCTTCAGGTTCCAATTTTGGACCACCGACACCTTCACCACTACTTTCGCCGCTAGAAGTACCATCTAATACAGGTAACGCGTCTACTGCTGTGTCAGTCATACCCGCTTCAAAAGGAGCAGCGACAAGTTCTTTAAGTTCGTCTACACTAAAGTTGTCTATGTTAGATATTACATCTTTTGCATATGTACGTTGTTTGTCAGTCTGTCTGCGTAACGCCCCAAAACCAGAGGCAAACAACCCAAATTTTGATTGGACTTTGCTACGTAACCTTGCTTGTTCCGAATTTTCAGTTAAATTCCCAAGGAATTTTTTAGTTCCACGACTAAACGGGCTATCTACACCTTCACCTTCAGCAAAAGCAACTATGCCTCCACCAGCCATACGAACTGGACCGCCCGCCTGTTGTGCTGCTTGAGCCATACGCGCCCCTGCTAAACCTTGAGCCTGTGGTGGCATGTTCGGGCGTGGTTTACCAGCTAAACCGGGAAGTCCAGCTATACCTGTAGGTGCTTTACCTGCACCCTGTACCATACGGTTCATATTTTTCTTTTGCATAGCAGCTTTTTGATCAAGCGTACCTTTTGTACGTCCTGCTAATTCACCTAACGTACCACCCATAGCACTTTTAGTTAGCTGTAGGGCTTCTGCCTCACGCTGTTGTGCTATAGTGTTCGGGTTTTGTTGTGCTTTAAGCTGCATGTCTGCAGCGACTTGTTTCTTTTCAGACGTAAGTTTTTGTAATGCTAACAGGTCAAGCAGTTCTTTATTTTGCCCATAACGTTGTTGAAGTTTCTGTGGATTACCTCGATAGGCATCCATACGTTGTTCTACTTGTGCGTCTAAACCGCCGTCACCTAAAGCCATTATTTTCCTCTATTCCCCAAATAATCCTGAAAGAAACCCTTCAAGGTCACTAGCGCCTGTTGACATTTGTTGTAGCATCCCCGGCTCTTCGTATTGCACTGTTTGCGCTCCAATTGGTAACCCTTGTAAAAGTGATTGCATATACTGCACTTGTTTGTACGGGAAATCTCGTTCTTCTTCAAACTGCAAACGGTCTGCTGTAATACCTTCGGATTCAATACCGCGTTGCACTGCACCCATATCTGCAAGTGCCCCTATACCTGTCATACCATATTGATTAACTTTGTCTTGTGCCGTCATCCCACGATCTTGTTCTGTGTTAAACTGCCCCAAAGCTTGTGCATAGGCATCAGCGTACCCTTTACCAGTAATTCCCGCAAGGTTAGCTTGCAAAGCACGTTGGTTTTCTGCGTCGAACACAGCTTGACGAGAACCGCCAAACGATCCTGCTTTTGCCATACGACTTGCATTGTTCATTTGGCTAATTTGCGACTGTCTACGTGCTTCTTCAAGTTGTGGGTTTAAGGAAGCTTGTAAATACGGGTTCATATATTGTTGAGCAATATCTCCAGTAAATTGTTCTGGTTGATACCCGCCAACCCCCATCTCTCCTGTTGGCAATGTTAAACTGCCTAAACCTCCAAAAGCTTGCTCTTGTAGATCAGAAGCGCCTGCGGTGAGTGGCCCCATGTAGGCATTGTAGCCTTCGTTTCCGAGAGCCTTACCTTTGCCAAGCATGTCAGTAACGTAATCACCTGCATACGTTGCTAAACCAGACTCTTTGCCTGTTTCGATTGGGTCTTCATTAGAGCTTGTAAGTACGGGAGTAACCATGTTTTACCTCCTACGCGGGTATAAATTTTTTAGGGTCTATTTCTTTACCCTGTTTCGTATTGCCAGTACGCGCTTTACGTACCCTAGACATCATATCTTTTAAAACTCTAGCACCTGCATCTGAGTTTCCATTACCAAGGTGGCTTACAACATCCGCAGGTATAACAAATTCACCGTCACTTAAACGCGCTTCTTGTTGACCATCAATGTTAGCAGGTACTTTATCCGCCATACCATCACTTGCACCGTTTAAATATTGACCTTTTTTTAACTCAGCTATGCCACCAGTAGCCATTTGTACTACAGGACGTTCTTGACGTGCAGGATTTTCTGTGTTCAACGCGGCTAACCCCTCCGCAGACATAGGTGCTGCGGGTGTACTACTTTTAGGTACATATTGTGCTTGTGTAAAGTAACGTTGTCCACTACTTCCGGGTCTTCTGTTAGGGTCATAGGTGTTAGGTACAACTTGACGCTGCACATCGTATTCTGGTACAGTGCCTTGGTAACCTGTTGCAGGTGTGTCAGTACCTAATATTCCAGTACCTCCTAAGACAGCTCCGCCAAAAGATATTAAGTTGCCATAGTCTGTAGACCCGTCATCTTTTTTAAAAAGTCCGCCTAACGCATCGAGTCCGTCTTCTAGGATACCCATTATGTTTCTCCAAGTAATCTTAGTAGTATATCATTTTCATCTTCAACTTGTCCACCCTCTGCAAACCCACTTGCCATAGGCATTGGTTGTGTAGATTGATTAGCTGCTTTGTTACGTGTTGTCGTGCTGTAAGGGCTTGCAAACAACCCTTCTTGAGATGGGTTAGCAAATACACTGTTAAAATCATACAAGTAATCAATGTTCATAGGATCAGCAGATGATACCGTTGTTTTAGCACCTTTAAATAAACCCTGTTGTTCCATAGACACCAAATCCCTTAAATTTTGTTGGTTCGCTTTCGCGTTGATGTTAGTGTTCATATCAGTAATCATATCGGTGATAGCATCGGTATTCGCATCCATCTCTGCATACATACCTGTAGCGGGGTTAAACATAGAAGTATCCGCAAAGGTAACATCGTTACCCTGTAGACTATCTGATAACATGTTTTGGTCGTTTATGTCAACGACGCCATCGCCTGTAACATCATATTGCATGGTTAGTTCTTCACTAACGTTTTCTTGTGCTATTAGGTCTATAACAAAGTCTACATCAGTTTCGGTAACTTCGTACGCAGGTTTGCCAATAAGGTCAGCTATAGTGTCTACATCCAAACCTAACGTGGCTAGGTTGTCAGAAAGTTCACTAACGTCCCCCTCTAACCCACCAATAGATTCTTCCACTCCACTAATCCCAGTTTCAAATTTATCTGTTAGTTCAGCTTCTGTAGTACCAAGTTCTTCAAGTATATCAGCTTCGGTAGTTTCTAAGTTATCGGCAAGCTCGTCTAATGCAGCGGTAACATCCCCGTTGTTTTCTTCTATAAGCTCAGTTAAACTTGTTTCAAGGTTAGTTACGCTTTCTTCTACGTTAGTTACGCTTTCTTCTACGTTAGTTACGCTTTCCTCTACTCCGCTAATCGCAGTCTCAAACTTGTTTGTTAATTCAGTTTCTGTAGTGTTAAGTTTTTCAAGTATGCTATCTTCAGTAGTCCCTAAGTTATCAGCAAGTTCATCTAATGCAGCGTTAACATTACCATCATTCTCTTCAATAAGTTCAGTTAAACTCGTTTCTAATTCGGATATAGCCTCTGCATTTTCCCCTGTAGCCTTATCAACTATGTCTTGAACATCTTCGGAGTTGATGTTGGATGGAAGACTGCCATCGCTCATGTTAGGGTAATATCCAGCAAATACAGAATCACCATTACCATCGGTATAAAAAAGAGAGTTAGATTTAATATCTTCTATAGCGGTATTTAAAGCTTCAGTTTCACTAGGGTTTTGTCCTACAAATTTTTCAGCCTGCCCGTCTGTAAGAGATATACCTTCTGCCTCTGCCGCAGCTTTTACTTCGTCTATATCTAAATAATGCTCGTCTATATATCCTGCTACTAAGGAAGCTACTTCAGAGTCAGGTTTGTTAGACACAAAAGATTCTATTTCTGCTTCTGTAGGTATATAGTCAGGGTTTTGATTTTCAAACGCTTTTGCAGCTTCTGCAGTGCTTACATATTGTGTATCATATGAAGTGTTTAGTATGTTGTTTAATATTACGTTATCAGTAATGCCTATGTTAGTTAAAGCTGCCGTCGCTGCAGCGGAATCACTTGCATTTCCTACAGCATTTATAACGTTTGAGTTAACTGACATTAGCGTATCAGCTACAGCGTTACCCGTGTAAATACCTCCCGAAGTTCCAGCCCCTGCAATTTTACCAAGTATTGCTGCCCCAGTAACATTGCCCGCTACATCGTAGGTTGGGTCAATCATAGCCAAAGACATACCGGTTATAAGCTGTGGTAAACCTTCTTCAATACTTTCAGTGACACCTTCTTTTACAGTTACTGTACCACCTTCTTTTATTTTTTTGAATAATGTATTAAATGCACCAGTTGAAACATCATCAACCTTGTCTCCAAGAACAGATTTTGCAAGTGCTTGTCCACCAAGGCCGGCGGTAGCTGTCATAACAACAACGGCTGTAGTACCTGCAGCTTGAGCAATATCAATAGCATAATTTGTTGCTTCTTGTTCAGACATACCTGTTTTTATAGCTGTAGCGTAGGCTTCATCAAACGCCCCTGCAGCAGTGCCACCAAAAGCTTCTACAGCGTCTAAACTAAATGCGGTACCAAGTTTTGTTTTTGTTGCTATTTTTTTGGCGTACGCTTCTCCAGCTTCTAATAAACCTTTTTTAGCTATGTTACCTACACCACCAGATACGAGCAGAAGAGGCACTTCTTGTATTATTTCTTTAACAACGTACTCAGACAAAAATTCTACAGGGTTGTCCCATGCAGCCCCATATATAGCTTGTGCCTTTAGCAACATTTTCTTAGCAGTGGAAAGTTCTTGGCCCGGATTGTCTTCTAACCACTGTTTATCGTAGTCTGCTATTGCACCATTTATTTCTTCAAGAGCGTTTGCATACTCTTCAGATTGTAAATCTCCACTAGCACTAATTAGGTTATCCGCAAACTTACCTAAACTATTGTTAGGGTTTGCGCCTGCTAGTACAGCCAACCCAGATATAGCTTTGAGCGTCTCGCCTGTAGCTCCACCGATAATACTTGCGGTGTTTCCTATGGCATCTTTTGCGTCCTCAGATACGTAAG
>Ga0222715_10001365_pt1 | contig 23477 bp, 29 predicted proteins | sample C33_9DmetaG_FD_165056 | JGI IMG/M metagenome (GOLD analysis project Ga0222715, IMG submission 165056) | Estuarine water microbial communities from San Francisco Bay, California, United States - C33_9D | ecosystem: Environmental > Aquatic > Marine > Unclassified | place: USA: California...
ACGAATCTTATTCTGAACCACCTTGATATCTTGTGCGAGATTGGGTTTGTACCGGTTCATCCACTTGGAACCATAGAGTTTATTGAGATCGTTGCGAATAGAGTTGTTATTGAGACGACGTTTCATTTCCGCATCATTTATCTTGAGTTGACGATTGATATTTTTACTGAGTTCCTTCGCAGCCTTTTTGTTGTTCTTGACTTTCTTCTCGACGGCACGGGGAGACAGAACAGGCTTGTTGGCGATGGCATTACGTGCCTTCTCGATGAGTTTACACAGGTCAGCCTTCTTTTCTTTTCCAGTCAAGGGAATTTTCATGACACTCGCGATACGAAGAAGTTCTTTGACTTTCATATTCTTACACAACACTTTACCAACCTTGAATCGAGCATTCGTACCACTGAGACCAATATTCTTTCCCTTGTTGGTATTTTTGTATGCAACTGTTTTGATACCTTGCTTCTTCTTGATCATTTTGCAAATTTCATCTTTGGTCGCTTCTCTTGATCCCTCATTGGTACGTGTTCTGAAATTAACGACACCGAGTGTTCGTGCAAAGTCTTTGAGTTCTGCAAGTTTCATACGCTTACACATCTTGGTATCTATCGCAAGGGCATTCAACTGGTTTTTAGAAAGTTTGGACTTCTTCACTGTCACCTTTGGCTTCGCCTTCGCCTTCGCCTTCGCCTTCGGTCCGGCTCTGAGATTGGCACTAAATTCACCAGTTACTTGAATTTCACCATTTTGATTGAGACGACGAATAAATTCACTCCCAAACGTGTACGCACGCTCAAGTTCTCTCGGACTTTTAGCGCCAGAAATTTGAACATTTCCATTGCGTGTGATGATGTATTTATGTTCGGGAGACTCTATATAAAGAAATGGTGTAAGCTCGGGTTCGTATGACGATTCAGTCATACCGTATTGACGAGCACGCATCGAGATGGAAGCAAGGTTTTTGAACACACCGTTAACCCTAAACTGACCACTCAGATTGTTATACTCGAAATCACTGTAGAGGAAGGGTTGTTTTTCTGTATACTTTTCGACGACGAAGCGGCGAATGATTTCAGGTTGGTTGGTGATGTTCGTACCCACGAAACCCCCAGAAAACCGAATTTTACCATTTCTGAAGAGACTCACAGTCGCACCCTTCGTCTCGACGTTGTTGGTAACCTGTAATTTGATTTGCACCTGATTATAATTTTTGTTAAGATCTCCTTGTGGTCCCGATTCTTTGGTATGTGAAAATCCCTGTTTAAACTGACCGTACACACCTCGTATTTCAGTCGTGTCTATATAAAGACCCTCACCAACGGATGACCGAGCCAGTGGTGTCTTAAGAAGTATAGGTTTGAGATCGAGACGAGGCGTCTGACCGAAATCTTTATTTACGAGTGCATTAAACATACCAGGATTCAATTTACTGATCTGTAAACCGGACGTGGGTGGAGGGGCGATGTAGTTTAGGTTATTACCAAATCCCTTTACGAAATTATTATTGGCTAGAAGGTTGGTGTTAATTTCAGGTTCATTATTGTTCATCATTCCCTGTTCAGCTAATAGGTTTTGAATCATCTTCTCGTTATTAGAGTTTAACACGACGTCATCAAACTCATTCGCGAGTGGTGAATTGTTTTCAAACTGTTTGAAACGACCATACGTTTTGTTGTTTACAAAACTGTTTTCTAATTTTTTGGGAAACTGCACCTGTCTGGGTGGGCTACGGAAAAAACGTTGTCCCTGTGATACACTGTTTTGACGCGCCTTTCGTTCTTGAATCATCGCGACGTCTCTTTCGAGTTCTCGAGCGAAATTGTTATTCGAATTTGACGCGGAATTGGGACTTTGAAGTTCCACACCAGATTTGCGAACAAACTCTTGAACCGACTGGCTCATATTACTATTGGTCACTATTTTTTTTAAAAATCCTTCGTGAAGCCGATACCCTCTTCGATTACATCGAGACCGAATACAACCGGCTGTCTCGGGTATGTTCTACCCTTGTATGTCACAATCTCTTCACGAACCTCGATGTCTCTGGAACTAAACGGCCCAGCATAGAAATCCTGGTTAAATTTGGGCTTGCCGAGATTGTTCGCTGTGCAATGCTGATTGAACACCTGTACAAAGATCGTCTGGGGAACAAACATGTCTTTGCCGTATGTAATCAGTGTCGATTCCATGAAGTTTGTCAAGGTACTCGCCACCATTGCCACCTGCTTCTGGATAAGCTTGAAATAGGGTGGAACGACGTTCCAGATGTCTCGATCCCTGTACCTATTCGAATAGTCGAGATAGGCACGAACACACTTCAGAAGAATGATAGGGAGTTCCCTGTTCAACTTCTCATCAAGTTGTGGGTCAGCTTCACGCACCTGCTTCGTGAAGTTCCAGGGTAGGATACGGCGAAGAATAGACCCCGAATTGTCTCGCCAATTCGGCACTTCGTTTCCACCGAGCACACCGGGTACTTTCCACTCAATCGAAACGGCTGTCTTGTTCTTTACGGCAATAGAAACATCTTCACCGGAAACGATCGACTGGAACTCTGCCTGTTCAAGACCCAGATCCGACTTAATCTCGGGAGCGATAAACATGAAGTTATCTTTGATTGCAGAAAGACCGAACTTCTTCTCGATATTGTTCGCCAACACGCCGACATCCTCACTCTCGTAAAACTTCTTAAACACCTTCGTAATCAGAGTAGATTTACCAGACCTGGCGATACCCTTGAAAAAGGGGATAATTTGCCAGGAATCTAGCTCACCAATATCGTAGCACAGACGACCACCCATGACATACGCCCAGTTACACACCTCCTTCTCAAGCTTTTGGTACTCGAGAACCTTATCAAAGTTGGGTGTAGGGATATCTTGCCAATTTTCAACATGAGAATAGTCATCAAATCGCTGATCGAAATACTTGCATGAAATGATTGTTGGGTCAAGGCAGGCGAAATCGGAGCTATCGTACGGGTAGAACCGACAGTCGTAGACGCCGCGCTCCGGGATCCATTCCTTACCGACGAATACACCATTCTTAAACGACCAAACGTGGCGACGCTTACTGATTTCAGGGAACTGATTATCGTCACATTTTGATAGGTTATCGATAACTTCCCGAGCGATAGAACCCTTACTCGTGAAATTTTTCCAGTTGTTAAACTTGTAGTCGCGTCGTGCAATCGAATAGACAAATTTCTCGATTGTAAACTTGGGGTACCAAGCCCTCGTCTTGTACCCATCAGGTGTGGTAATCTCTTCACAACAGTGTCCCTTGTATCGACGATACCCGGACTTGTACGCCTCATCGAACGCAACGACGAGACATTTCTGGAGAGGTACAAAGTTCTCGATGTCTTCATCATCCATCGTCGAAGGATCTGAAAATCTAGGATACTGTGGCTGAACTGTGGGTGTACTCACGCGCTCATACGAAATGTAGTGTCGCCGAATGTTTTCAAATCCATCTTCGATATGAAGAATGATGTTCGAGATTCGTTTATCAAGACTAAGACCAGATTCATCAAAAACATCTTCAGCCGCTTCACCGTTTGAAACTTTCTCTTTTTTCATTTTTTTGATATGGTTTCTAAGTTCAACAGCAAAGTCGAGATTCTTCCTTCGAATCTCTTTGATGGCACTGAGATCGATGTCGTTGATAGACACTGCACCATGTTGGTTGAAAGATGTACTGGAAATGTATTGGTTGTAACCCAGCATCTGATGTCCCAGAAAATCCTTTTCATGTAAACCCCAAGCATCTTCCAATTTTTCCAAAATACGAGTAGCCTGTTCCTCTTTCATCGACCGAATTTGTTGGTTACGAAGTTCCGCCAATGCTTCATACCTGTTTGGGTCCTTGTCGATGAAGTGGGTATTTTCCATTACTCATATTAAGAATTTTTCTTTTAATTAGTTTTTCATGGCTTGAAGTTGAGCCAACATTTTCACGAGAATTTTGTTTTGGACTTGAAGTTGGTTGGAAATCCCAACTAGAGCGGTACAGACCGTGTCTCCATCATCAGTGGCAAGCAGGGAGGTCATAAGTTCCGCAACATCGAAATCGTCCTCGCCTGGTTCCATATCCATCTCAGATTCGGAATCGATAATTTCTCCTTCTTCAATTTCATCAGGGTGCTCCGACATTTTTTATATAAAGCGAGAAAAATCAAAATCAAAATTTGCGCGTTTGGTCAGAATTATTTTCTCTGCTTATAGTACAACAACTCTCAAAATGGCCGGTGGTCTTATGCAACTCGTAGCTTACGGCGCCCAGGATGTTTACCTGACTGGTAACCCTGAGGTGACCTTCTTCCAGGCGAAATACAAGCGCCACACTAACTTCGCGATGGAGAACATCGAGCAGACCGTCAACGGTACCGCCGCCGATTCCGGCCGTGTGTCCGTGACCGTCGCCCGTAACGGTGATCTCGTCGGCGACATGTACGTCGAGCTCAAGGTCAAGACCGGCATCGACGAGGCTGGTGCCGCGTGGGTGGCCGAGCGTGCCATCAACAACGTTGAGCTTTCCATTGGTGGTCAGCGCATCGACAAGCAGTACCAGAAGTGGTGGCGTCTGTACACCGAGCTCTACCTCGATGAGTCCAAGAAGGCTACTTACGGTAAGATGACCTCCGGTGTCGGCGAGAAGACCGTCTACCTCCCCCTCTACTTCTTCTTCAACCGCAACCCCGGCCTCTACCTCCCCCTCATTGCCCTCCAGTACCACGAGGTCCGTCTTGACTTCGACCTGTCGGCGCACTTCGACGAGTGGCTCGAGACCTCCACCTTCAAGGTGTGGGCCAACTACATCTACCTCGACACTGAGGAGCGCCGCCGCTTCGCCCAGAAGGGTCACGAGTACCTGATCGAGCAGGTGCAGCACACCGGTGCCGACACCGTTGACTCCGGTTCCACCAAGCAGGTCCGCCTCTCCTACAACCACCCCGTCAAGGAGCTCGTGTGGTGCTTCTCCAACACCGCCACCCAGAACTCCATGTGGAACTTCACCTCCGCGTCTCTCGATGCGGACGTCAAGCTTCACACCGCCGCCGGTGATTCCAACTGCCTTGTCTCCACCTCCACCTTCGGTGCGCCCATGCTCGGTCTCGGTGAGGTCGGTGGCACTGCCACCTTCGCTGAGGATTCCGTTGGTCCCCTGTCCACCTTCAAGCTTGTTCTTAACGGCCAGGACCGTTTCAAGGAGCAGAAGGGCAAGTACTTCAACCAGGTGCAGCCCTTCCAGCACCACACTGGCTCCCCCTACGCGGGTGTCTACTCGTACTCCTTCGCGCTCAAGCCTGAGGAGCACCAGCCCACTGGTACCTGCAACTTCTCCCGCATCGACAACGCGCAGGTCGCTGTCACCATGGGTGCCGCCGGTAACGCGACCACCATGCACATGTTCGCCACCAACTACAACGTCCTCCGCATCCAGTCGGGTATGGGTGGCCTCGCTTTCTCCAACTAAATACTCATACGAAGTATTTTAGTAAATAATTAAATAAAAACTCATTTTTAAAATGCACAGTACCAATGCTGTTTAAAAATGATCACAGATTTACAAAGTATGTTCATAAATTCGAAGAACTTACTAGGCCGCCACCCCTGCGCCGATCGAAGCGCTTAGCAAATAAGCGTACTTAAATACAAGCCTCTCATTATAGATAATGTTCAAGAAAGTATTTGACCTTTTTATTAAAGTGGATAAACCTGTGTTGGGACGCTGGTCTCTAAAATCCTGTAATGAAATTTCAACATCCATAAACTCTGTCTACCAAAACCGAGATCATTGTGGTGACACGATCTGTAAAACACCTAAGAAAGCTTCAGAGTATAAGGATAAGTCTAAAAATGCCGTGCCATGAGACATAGGCGGTCCCTACAACACTCATTTTAAAATACGTATGCGATACATATTTTAAAAATGGATTGATTTATTTTTTAGAGTTGCGTCTTTTCCATATCGCATAGCCACCCGTTCCTACCGAAAACATACATGATATACAGCAACAACAGAGTAAAAGAAGAATGATAAGAGGAATCATATCATTAAGTGCCTGTTCATTAGCTGCATTGTTTACATCATTTTTACACAATTTCGTGAATGATGAATTCGTATTAAGTTTCGCCTTTTCCGCATTAGACGCGTTGGCGTTTAGTTTTACATCTCTACACACACGTTTAGGAACCTTGAAGTCCTTAGGTATACGTGGTAACGAAAGGATATACTCCTTCGTTAGTGGTATAGGAAGTGCTAACGCTTTAGACACTATATCCATCTACTGTACTACGAGATTATCTTCCCAATCCCAGAAAACGTAATCACCGACTGGGATCTTGTGATCATTGGTGACGAGACAATACACGACAGAGTCCACTTGGGTCGTCGCTTCAGCGTCGGGAAGATTTTTAACTTGTTTGAATGTGTCACCATCCTTGACGTAGTGAGAACCAGTCACGAGAATGTCACCGGGAAGCTTGTAGTAGGGGTCATCCTGGTTCTTGATTTTCATGGTAGCGTCGACGACGCTTCCATTCACGAGAATGTCTCCGAGCTCGAGTTCGTGTATCTTACGAGATTCACCATTTTGAAGCTTGATGATCGTGTCGGGGGCGAAGCACCTTCTACGACGGCGGCGCCCACGTCCACGCGGACGTGGACGTGCTGCGGGCTTCTTCTTCTTCCTCGTGAGAAAAAAGGCAGCCGCTCCGGATGAAGATGAGCTGCAACAACACGCGGCCGCTAGGGCCACATACATCATCGTGTTGTCCTCAGACATTTATTATATGACAAGATTATCTTCCCAGTCCCAGAAGATATAGTCACCGACTGGGATTTTGTGATCACTGGTGACCAGACAATACACAACCTTTTCGATTTTGTCTGTGCGTTCAGCCTTTTCGAGATCCTTGACACGCTTGAACACGTCACCATCCTTGACGTAGTGAGAACCGGTCACGAGGATATCACCAGGAAGCTTGTAGTAAGGATCATTTTCGTTCAGAATCTCCATAGTAGCCTTGACGATACTACCATTGATGAGAACATCACCAAGCTTGAGATCCTTCATAGCGACTTCATTACCATCTTGAAGTTTTATGAGGGTTTCGGGGGAGAAGCACCTCCTGCGACGCCGGAATAGTTTCTTAATACCACGCCCAGCCTTTTTGATACCACGGTTCATACGTTTACCGAACCTCGAACGGTTAAACTTCTTACCGACGCGACTCTTGTTGAAGGCACGTCTCGCTATGTTAGCGGGGTGATATTTAAGAGCGAGTTTACCCGCCTTGCGAGCACCTCTACCTACACGTCGAGCGGCGCGACGACGCTTAGGGCGACGACTGGGACGACGACGACGGAACATTTTCCCGATCTTACGCCCGATGCGTCTGGGTTTGCGTTTAATACGAATACGCTTCGCCGCACGTCCTCGTGGAGCAGCAGGTCGTGGCGCTCGCACAGCGCCACCACCGACGGGGACTGGGGCTGGGGCACCACCACCTGTCTTCTTACCAAACAAACGGTCTCTAAATGCAAAACCCAGACCACCAGAAAGGGACGATGAACAGCAACAAGCCAAAAGTCCTATGATCATCATTGTATTGTCACCCCCCTGTGGAGGCCCTAGTGGGATAGGTCCTGACATTATACTATTGTACAATAATTTATTTTACGGTAACAGATCGCTGAGACTTCAGTTTCCTGAAAATAGTGTTAACATTCTCCCGAGTCGGGATGAGGTTATCTTCCCAATCCCAAAACGTGTAGTCACCAACGGGGATTTTATGATCACTCGTCACGAGACAATAGACGACTGGGTCAACCTTACCAGTGGGTTTCGCATCGGGTACATCCTTCACGCGAATGTACTTACCACCATATTTCACGTAATGTGTACCAGTCACAAGAATGTTACCCGGAAGCTTATAGTACGGATCATTTTCATTCTTAATCTTCATCACCGCATCAACGATGCTACCGTTGTTGAGAACATCCCCAAGTTTTAGGTTTTTCATCATGACTGTCTTTCCACTCCGGAGCTTGACGAGGGTTTCGGGAGAGAAGCATCTCCTGCGACGCCGGAATAGTTTCTTAATACCCCGCCCAACCTTTTTACCCGCTCGTGAGATGCCGCGTCCAGCCTTTTTACCCACTCGTGAGATGCCACGTCCAACCTTTTTACCCGCTCGACCAATTCCCCTCACAGCTTTTTTACCGACTCGGGCAACACCTTTCGCGGCACCCTTCACCGCTCCACCTATTTTACCAGCCGCCTTGAAGGGATTGAGATAGCTACCAATAAATGCGGCTATTCTCGCATAGAAGTACCATATGAGAAGTGTTGGACTAGAAATACATGATGAACAACTAGAAGCCATACTAGACATCATCATCATGGGCATCATAGCGGCCGCCATGTTGATACCTCTGTTATTGTGTACTGAGAAAAAATATATAAAAACATGATACGCTTCAATAACATGTACGAAGTATACACAGATGGATCTTGTTTAGGAAATCCGGGTAGGGGTGGATGGGGTGCCATAAGTGTAGATTTCAAGCTATGTGGATCGCGGGCAAATACGACAAATAACGTGATGGAAATGACTGCAATCGTGAAAGCACTCGAACAATGTTTACATATGGATAAAACTCAGGTGCGTATAATCACCGACAGTAACTATGTGAAAAATGGAATCACTTCATGGATACACAACTGGAAGAAGAATGGATGGAAGACTTCCAGTGGTGGAGATGTTAAAAACAAGGAACTGTGGATTCAAATGGATACTCTGCGTTCTAAAATGAAAATGATTGAGTGGAAATGGGTCAAGGCACATAATGGACATCCACAGAATGAGGCGGTTGACACATTGGCCAGAGAGTGTGCGAAAAAATTGTCTACATAAGTCATGAATGACCCAGACTGTGAGTGGTGTGAAAAACAGGAGAAACTACTCATAAAGTGGGCTGAAAAAGCTGCGGGGTACCGCTGGCTTCATAATCACGCACGTTTATATTACAAAAATCAAAACGACTGGCTCGCGTATCCGAGTATAGTGATCGCGAGTATTACAGGTGTAGGTGGTTTTGCTGTACTGAATCCAAGTGGGAATGAAGATGTTTCACAAGATATGAAAAATAACATCATGATCATTCAATACTTTTTCGCATTTCTAAACGTACTTGGAGGTATTCTCACATCCATCAGTAAATTTAGTCAAAGTCTCCCACTTTCTGAGGCACATTCGGTCATGTGTGTGAAGTGGTCCAAATTTTATAGAAGTGTCGACATGGAAATTTCACTCGACACGAAACACCGAGAGAATGTTGTTGAATTCATCATGAAATCTCGTGAAGAATACGACAAACTCTTGAGTGACGCACCTGACATACCATCCTTTTCCATCAAGGCGTTTCTCGAACAATTTCCTGATAAAGAAAACAAGCCCGATGTGTGTAACGGTCTGAGTATTGTTGTCAATGACGACACTGCATCGATCTCTTCATCTCGAGCAGTCACCAGGTGGCTCGGTGCTTTCAAAAATATCAGACGAAGAAGTGAAGAGTTACACCGTGTAGAGTCTGTATAAAAATCTCAGTTATCTATAAAATGCAACGTTTACCTGCTGTATTCCTCATCACTTTTGTATTCGGTATTCTTTATTCTCTGCTCGACCGCATGAGCAGTAAGAATTTTGGTTTCAAGTCTCTTCTTGATCCCTTTTACTTTTCTTTCACCACGATGAGTTCTGCGGGCTATGGTGACTATACTCCCAAGACGGACATGGCGAAGATGTTGGTCATGGTTCAACAGGGTATTCTCATCGGTGAAGTCATCAGCCTACTCGGCCTCGAAGCGAATGCGAGTCTCTCGAACCGCATGGCGCAGGTATCTGCCATGATGCCTCCCATGAAGACTGCTTAAATAGTACACGACTTATCAGCGACGAGCGCATAAAATGCCGTCAGGCCCAAAGTGATACCTATGAGAGGTGTCTTGTATCTGGGAAATACTGCCAGAGCTACGATGAGTAGACACAGTACATGTATGTATACGAACTGTGTGTATTCCACGAAAGCGCGTGTATACCTCGAAAAACTTGGACTCGCTGGGTACGAGACAAAAATCGCATCAGATTCTTTGTTCATGTCACGGGGGCTGATATTCTTAAAAATCTTTTCATCTTCATCAACTTTTATACCGGGATGTTTGGCACAAGAAGAATTAAAGTTTACTTGATCATCTTTACATTTTGGACCGAGTGTATCTTCCAAGAATGCCCGCAACTCTTTCGTGTATCCCATGTATAACCCAGCATTCGCGATATTGTTTTCGTTACACGTTCCAAAAATGGTTCTGGATATGGGTCCACCCATCAATTCGGGGTCTTTTGACACGAGCACTTTACATTCACACTTTTGAAAAAGATTCAAGAGTTCATCTGGTTTTTTATTCACTTTCGTGTCAAAACCGTCGAGAAAGACGACAATGTCTGTATCACTCTTCGTTTCGAGGTACTTTAAAACACCTTTCGTCTTGTCTGTGTACCCTTTCCATTCCGTACCCCACCCCAAAACTTTTATGGGTACAAACTCATTGTTTACGAGTTCTTCAAACATGCCCTGAGATTTGTTCGCATATGTCACGATTTCTATGGACATTACTCTATACATTATAGAAACATCTTTCTTCGCCGATGAGTTTACACAAAAGATTACTCTTTCGATCCTGTAAATATGGAGTCAGATGATGATTCACGATGTATGAAAAAATGAGTGACAATTTTCGATACAACACGTCGAGTGTCACACTGTTCCGCTTGGTACAGTCACCATGTTTTTCCTTTCGAATACCTTTGAGATGTTTCAATTTTTCGAGATCATCCCTGTGAGCGATTTTGTATTGCACGGCTTTACGGGGTTTCTTCTCAAGGTTGAGAGAACCCGCGTGGACGACATCGCAGTTGAACAAGACTGAATTTGCGTTGACAGTCACTGGTCTGGAATAAAGTATAGGAACGGTCGCGTGACTGCCGGGACACACAGATAGGGCTGGACCGTCGTACTCGTACGTGATGAATGTGTATACAGGATATTCTGTCTTAAACACGTACTGACTCGATGTTACATCTCTGTGAAACGTTGAGAGGGTACATCCATGTATAGTGTAGATATAGTCAAGAAATTCATAACCTTCTGGGAGTTTCCGAAGAATGTCATCTTTCGAAGGGTGATCCATTAACATGAGTCCATCCTTTTCAAGTGATGGATCAAACGATGGAGACGCTTTTCGTTCCATCGCGTAAATGATCAAAAATGCTATCACTATTACCAATAGCAAAACCAGTATCATTCTTGAATATATCTAAGATTTTATTAACTTAAAGTATAGACGCTCGTGTAAAACGTGGGTGTCCCACCCACACCGTTATACCTTTGATCAGTCACGCGATCAGGTGCACCGTTCCTATAGCTCAGTTGGTTAGAGCGTGGTGCTTATAACGCCAAGGTCCCGGGTTCGAGCCCCGTTGGGAACATCAGTACCCAGTCTTAAGTGTACTGGGTAATACATCTGGATGTGTACGAGAAAAGAAGAGTGTCCGCCCGTGATCACTGTGTCCTATGGTGCTCGTATGACTTCGATCGATGTGCATGTACTTGCGTAAATCCTTATAGTACACGCGCGCACCCTTCGCGATGATATCTTCGTGTTTCATGTCGATATGATTATCCATTGGTAAGAAGAATCGTTTGTACCATCGCATATTAGGAATGTTAACGAGGTAACATTTTGTACTCGATATCCATTTCACTTTCTCTAGCGTTCCCTCTTTCTTTTCGGGAAGTCTAGATAAACAATGGAAGAAACAAATTTCAAAGTCATCACCTTTTTCATCTATGACAGATTGTACCTGATCGTATAATCGATTCGAGTCGATGACAACATTGTCTTCACATATGAGTGCGTATTTCACATTTTGATTGGAACATTTTTCATATATTTTCATGTGTCCCATCATACATCCGATAGCACCGAGATTGAAATAGGTTATGTCTGGTCGTTTTACCGAAGGGTTATAATACATTTCAAGTGCTTTCTCATAATAGTCAGGGTCTATGTGTTCCCTATATTTTTCAGCTTTTTTGGGTGTTCGGGTGTCTGTACCGTACACGATCTGAAGTGGTATCCTTTTGTTGATACTCCGTATGAATTTTTCGCTACGCGCCGGTTCATTTTTGAGTGCGAGTAGAAAACATTTGAAGTCGTACTTTTCAAACTTTTTTCGTTTTGCACGCATAAGTAAGACACATGCGATGACTAAAAGTAGAACATATACAATCATACTATTTAAACAAAATATTTTAATGGAGACTATAATCAACTCAATCGGACTGGTAAGTTCTATACTGATTACGATCATGTTTGTCCCACAGGTGGTACATGTATATCGCACCAAAGACACACATGCCATCAACTATACATTTCTGTGCATTAACATGTTAGCGAGTGCACTGGGTCTCGTGTACTCGATATACTTTACCGTCATCCCGATGATTGTAGCAAATACGTCAGCTGGTCTATTTTCCGTTTCACTCTTGGGAATGAAATACATAAACGAGCTTAAAGAAAAAAGACCAGATACATATAAAGTGAGTGCTCCTATAGTGTAGTTGGTAAACACTGTGGACTTTGAATCCACCACCCGTGGTTCGAATCCACGTGGGAGCTTTTTATCCTCTCTTAGCTCAGTTGGTAGAGCAGTGGACTGTAGTTCCATTTGTCATTCGTTCGATTCGGATAGAGAGGATCCATTCTCCCATAGCTCAGTTGGTTAGAGCGTGCGACTGTTAATCGCGAGGTCACCGGTTCGAACCCGGTTGGGAGAGACCTTACTCTTACAATGTGTTTTCCATCTTGTAAAAGTAACTTAAAACTGTAGATATACGATGTATTAGCATGTCATCAATAGTGACTTTTCTACGTTCACCAATCATTTCTGTGAAGCGTAGGTTTGGTCATCGAAACAAGTCGTCACTACTGGATGCACCACCGCCTCCTATTGATGTGACTAGAGAATGGGACTTTGGTAAATATTGTTGGAAAGCCATCGTCGAATCGTCAGACAAAGAATCTGGAAAACCTGACCGAACGTTTATTGGGTACAGTCAAAATATGAATATCACAGACAGGACGAGGGGTGCATGTGATAGACATAAAAAATCGGGGACCGTTTGCAGTGAACCGGTGATGGTGATGAAAGGGGGTGAATGTGATGAAGTTATTTTTATGAAAACAAAAGATGGAAAAATGGTAAATCTCACGAATCCGTTTCAGTGATTGAAATTGGAGGTGCTTCGAGTATCTCAAGTTCGAGAACATTCTCTTGAACTTGAGATGACTTCACATACGCGATGCGACAATCTTTAGCTCTTAATACATGATTACCAGTTGGTTGAGGAACAGCGATGGGTTTACATAAAAGTGCGAACATTTTAGACTTCTTCGATTCCACCGGTGTAATATATACGTCGATTAATTTTTCGTATAAGATTTTTGTTTTCCAGATACGCTATACGTGGACCCCCTACGAAGACACCCTCTTTTTCTATCTGTAATGACATATATTGTGTACTATTTTTCCGACAATGTTCAGAACGTTCGTATATTTCACCATTTGGGTCAACGACACAATCAAGTAAAACGTCGAGTGGACCCATATGTTTCACTATAGAATTAAACGTATCTCCCGACATCTCCATATTAGAGGGTAAAAATGTAATAATCACGCGAGGCTTTTCCATACGAAGCAACATTCGCTCTGCATCTTTGTAATTCTGTGAAACGTGGAGTCTGTGACCATCTCGGAGTCTCCAACCTATTTTGGTTCCAAGACCCTGAAGAGAGTTGGGTGTCACGATGCCTATAGACATGTATTAATATAACGTGACTGGTTTAAGTAAATTTAATATTGTAGAATTTTAGAATATGAATCACTGTCTCGTCTTCGGAGCCAGGGGACATCTAGCCCGAACACGTATCATCCCAGCTCTCGAGAAATTGGATTGTCCTCACACTCCCATTTCTAGACAGAAAGTATCAAACTTGGAACACCTCAGGGATGTTCCCAACGTCGTGGCGTATATGTCCATTCCTACACACAACTTTTGTGAAAATGTGGAACCCTATCTTGGTCTCGTTGATGCCACATACATCCTCGAGAAGCCACATGGTCACTCCAAATATGACTTTGAGAGAATCAAAGACTTTATCGACGAAAACAATCTGAAGGTGGTATACAACGACCACTATCTCGGCAAAGATGTCTTGCAGCACATCCAGACTCCAAAGAAACTCGAGTCCATCAAAATCAAGTTACACGAGAGTGGAGATATGAATGAGAGGATTAATTACTTTGATACTGTGGGTATAGTGGGGGACATGTATCAAAGTCATTGTGTCCTGTTGTTTGCGACAATTATCGCGAAACATACGTTCAGAGATCGTGAAGAGATCTTAAAAGAATTGGCGGCATCGCCACCTGAAATAATTCAAATTGCGAGAAACATAGAGTACAAAGGTACAGCACCCACTGAATGCAAAATTAGAATGACATACAGAGGTATCGATTTAGAGGCAGACTTAGCCAAGATGGTTCCTGGTGACAAGTACATTCTCATGAACGATAATGATAAATGGGAACTTGATATGGGTGGGTGTGCCTATGAAAATGTACTCAGAGAAATCAAACGTGGTAACAGAAGCCTGTTCCTAAAAGAGAAAGAGGTTGATTATCTATGGGATCACGCCTCCATCATCTCGTGTTGACCAAAGTAGTTGCGCTGTGCCATGATAAATTTCATAGATGTTGACTTTTCATGAATGAAATCATACTGGGAAAGGGCAGCCTGTACAGCGGGGCATGGAATACCCGCAGCGACACAGTACATCACCATGACTCGTGCGTTTTCAACCGTCTGTTCGATGATGGTGCGGTAATCCTCACCAATCATGGGACACTCTATGATGGTACCCGAAGACCACGCCTGTTTGATACTCTCATTAGACACGTGGCGAGTATCCATGAGGTCGTATCCCTCAAGGAGGGATGTCGCAAAAACAAATCGAAGTGCGTCAACTGCGACCGTAAAGTCGATGGCACAGTTTTTATGATTGGCTGTATTAACAGCCTTAACCGTACGACTCGTGAATCGTGTATTCACCGCCGAGTTAATCGTGGGTGTGGGAATGTGGTATTCCATACCAATCTCCGAACACCATAGACCCGTGTTATTCATGTGTCCGATATCCGCAATCCTGTTGAAATCGTATTCATGAAGTACATCCATAGCCGATTTAGTGAGGTAGCCATAAATGTCCGTGTTTTCAATTCGCTTGAGCACCTGTCCCATGTAGTACCCATCTTGATTACAGAAGGCGTACACGTCAGCGATACCCTGTAGCATCCCATACTCTACACCGTTGTGTACCATCTTGGTAAAGTGACCGACTCCGTAGTCTTCACCCATATAGGCGTAACTCTTAGCAAAAGACTTGAAGAGGTCTTCGTGTTCCTTGAAGGTCTTCGAAGGGCCGCCAATCATAAGTGCGGGACCTAGACGAGCACCTTCAGCGCCACCGGAGAGACCAGTACCGAGATACCCGATTCCTTTGGATTGACAGAATGCACCTCGTTTCCTCGAGGTTCGGTAAAACTCATTCGAACAATCCACGATAGTGTCACCCTTCGTCATCACCGAGCTCAACTTCTTCACCATAGTATCCGTCGTTTCCCCATGTGGGAGAGCTGTGATAATCGTACGAGGCTCCTTCATATCAGAGACCATCTCTTCAACATTTTCGTAACCCTTCACGTGAGAAGACTTCTTAACAATCGCCTTCACCTTTTCGGGTGAACGATTACACACATTAAGTTCGTGAGACTTCTGGATGTTTAGGGCGAGGTTGCCACCAATAGAGCCGAGACCGATGAGACCGAGAGACATTATAATTCTAGTGTGTCCCATCCTTTTATACTGATTTCACTCTCTTCGCACCACGGGTAAATCTCGTCACCTACAAAGTTAAGGGCGTCCGTACCCGCTTCGATACATTGGTCGCATATGGCTTTGTTGTCATCGATGATGAGACCGATATTAAGGGCGCGACAGATGTCAGACTTTTTCACTTCGTGAGGAGTGTAACTATTCGTGAGAATGACATCATCGAAAATATTTGGGAAATACGTCTCAATCCAAGCCTCAGTTTTTTCTCTCACAGAGTCTTGGCGCCCAGTGACGATATACATTTTGTTTGCACCCTTACGGAGTTTATACATAGCTTTTTGTGATCCTGGTATAGGTGTGAGATCCATGAAGGCTTTGGATTTGTAAAATTCTTGCACCATCTTTTGTGACGTTACTTCATCTATGTCAAATATATCTCGGTATACATAATTGTATTTGGGTCTACTCCGAAGTTTATGTATTTTGTGATTATGTTTCGCCATAGGAAAGAGAAATTTTACCAAGACTTCATCGACATCAATTGCGACCCTGTTCATTTATTTATTACAGACATTATTCGTAATCTCTAATACACACACCAACGGGGAATCTGGGTACATCAAGAGCGGTCAGGTTTTGGAAACGAACTGTGAGCATCTTCCCCATAAACTTCTCACGATTCTTATAGTTTTCTTCTCTCTGAGCGATGGTACCCTCAGGTCTGACCGTGAATTCCCGTTCACCCCGTGTTCTACAGACCCACACAACCGCGTTAGCATCCCTACCGTGACCCGTCTTGGCACCAACAATTTCATATTCCTCTGTCTGAAAGTCCTTGTATTTAAGGAGGTAATTGCTTCGCTGACCCACTTCATACACACTTTGCATGTCTCGAATCATTGTACCCTCATGTCCCTCCTCGACGTGCTTCTTATGGACCATCGGAACGTGGTCCCGCAACATGACAAGCGTCGTCTCTACATATTCATAGTAGGGGTTCTTGAGAGACTTAACCTTTGCCCAGCGTTCCTCGAATGTCATATCCAGCTTCTTCAAATCAAAGAAATCAAACACATGGAACTTGAGCTTCAGGGGGTCAGTCTTGAACGTGCTCGTGAGTTCCTCAAAGTTGAGCTTAGGGTCAAACGCTTCACCATCGACATATTGACCCCCTTTGAGTCCCTTACCGAGAATCTCGGTTCCGGGTACAATCTTACCAGTCCTCGAGATACCCCCATCCTTAGAGACAAGTAGGCGGACACCGTCCAACTTGGGCTGTACATAAAACGGCTCGGAGATGTACTTTTTACGATCTTCCCACTTGTTGGCGAGCATAGGCAACACTTGGTTGCACTTGGTATGCTCATTGTTCCACATGGTCTGAGCTCTCTTGAGAGCCTTTTCATAACCCGTCTTGACGTTGGTTCGTGACTCGGAAAACTTGTCATTTCCCACGATACCAGAGATCTTTACGATGTCCGCAGTTCCATCCTTCAAGTCCTCAACTTTGATGTCGATGTAGCGGTCATGACCGTATTTGTCTTGTTTGATAAGGCGTTCCATTCTAGGAGTAAATAAATTCTCAACTTTAATTAGATGTCTGAAATACCAGTTGTGAATTATGGTAGAATGGAGCGACTTAGGCCCCCAGAAAGTACATTCTTGCCATTGAACATGAACACGTTTTGCATTCTATTTATTTTGTTATGTATTTTAGGATTATATAAACGTGCGACGACAATCACTCAAGCGCGGAAACGATTCCATACTTGATACACTTCTCAGGTGTGAGGTAGACATCTTTCTTCATGAGTCGCTTAAACTTCTTCTCAGGAATATTTGTCTTGGACAAATACATCTTCTTGAGCATCTTCATAAACTTCTCCGACGACTTCATTTCAGTCTTCAAATCCTGGAAATTTCCCCAAAATTCTGTCGAAATCTGATGAATCAGTAGGTATGCGTTTCGTCCCATGCGACGTTCAGAACCTCCGAGTAAGAGGAATGTCGCTGCACTGCAACAAGCACCCTGTGCGATAGTGACAACCTTCACACGCGACTTCTCGAGTACATTCATCATATTGAGACCTGAAAAGATATCACCACCTTCACTCATGATATGAACACGGATCATGGGTTCGTACCCCACGAGCTCTGCCATTTTTTTGAGAAGTTCAATCTCCAACTTTTTAAACTTCTCGACAAAGTCCAGAGCGTTCTCCCGGTCGATTTCACCGTAAAAGAGAATTTCGTTTCCGATAATCTTTACACAGTCATCGACATCTTGATCCTTACTTTCATCTTCTGTCGTAGGCATTTTTGAGTGCCTTCTTTACTCTTGTCACGTCCTTTGATTTTAAGCCATTTCCGACAGCGAGATGATTAATGACATCAAAATCTTGTGGGGTAATTTTGTATTCAAGCAACGGTTCTAAGTCTCCGTTTTCTGCATATTTCTTTAATAGGCACAATTCTTCAACACCCAACCCCATTCGGGATTTTTTAGAAATTTCTGAAAACTTTTGTTTTCGCATCTTGTAGTTTCCCAACTTTGTCCAGCAACTACCCGGACGTATTTTGTCTCTATCGAGAGGTTCTCCAAGTGCTACTTTAGGTACTGTCAATGCATGTAACACAAAGTAAGGCATGAGGTGCCAGTTACCTGTTTGGTACATATGTGTATCGAACACATCCGCCGTCGAAAAGGCATTTGTACAAGCAAGTAAATTTACACCTTTCGAGTCGGCGTAATTTTCCTGAAAGATATCCCACATATGACCATGCTCGGGTATACTATCACGAATTTCTAAAGGACTCGTGTCCGTCAAAACGTCAGCGATGAACTCTTTAGGAGTTTTAAAATCATCCATCTCATCATAACCGTCTAGATATGTGAAGAAGTTTCGAATATTTCCCTGTGATCGAATCGCTGCATTGTATGCATCAGACCCATGACTGTCCGTGAGTGTTAATAAAACTTCAGGTTTATGTCTTGGAATCATGACAGTTTCAAAGTTTGGAAACATACACATGGTAGTTGTCGTGACAATCAACGATCCCCGTGTCAGAGAATCCCCATCAGACACTCGCTCTATGACAGGTTTGAAGACACTGTCATAATTGTCGATGTACACATGTTTTCGAGAAGGTTTAATGAATGGTAAAAAATGTGAATCACGTTTCAAATGATGAGGTAATAATTCGACATGATTTGTATTTTCAAGAACCTTTTCGAGAATAAACGTTTTACCGACACCGATCGGTCCACATATGAATACATTTTTACCTTCTTTGATGTATCGATGAATGAGATCAATCTGTTTTGTATGTATCGTGGCAACTGTAGGACTTTTTTTTTGCTCGACTATTCTAATGAAGGAATCCATTGATGATCTTACTAATCAGGCCATAGATTTGGTACTCAAAAATGACGCACTACATAAACGTGTCGTCGAACCTTTAAGACGTAAAATTTTTCCATTCATCGCATCGGCGATCCTTACCAATCTTCTAATGTTTATTCTTTTGGTGTACCTTGTTCGACGTCTATCTCTTCTTCCTCTTCATACTCTTCAACTTCCTCATCAAGTTCTTCTTCCTCCTCAGTAGGAGATAACATCTTCCCAATCTTATCGAATGGTGTATCCTGTGTGATGGCACGTATAGGTTCGATCGTTTTAGGTAATTTGAGAAATGGTATAGGTCGCACATTTAGTATTTCTGGTTTCGTAAACACACCTTCGATGGGATATTCTTGTTCAAACTTTAATAAGATGTTCTTGGGTATCGCCGGAGACTGTTCAAGTAAACTATCATACGTAGCCTTACATTCCTCCACAAATTTGAGACCCTCTTTCTTTCGCTCTTCACGGGGAAGTGCGAGTTGTAATCTGATATTACGCGAAAGACTTCCGTGTCCTAACGCAGCAGTTCTGTGATTTTCCATGAGTTCATTCACCTTCAGGAACTGCATGATCGTCGCTATAAGCCCTGCAATGAGATTCAATCCACCAATTATGGATGGAGCTGCTGGCTGAATACTGGCCGGTAACGTACTTTGGGCAAAGTTCGCAGTTCCGGTGATTGTTGATAGAACGATGACGGGTAGATTAAAACGCAGACTCATTTTTTTAAACATCAAGAAAGCTCTGTGGTGCATGTACCTGTAGCACGCCGACGATTCACCCCATTGACGCAGTACATTTTCGTGGTACTCATTCCACATAATTTCCATATTAATTTCTTCGCTCATGTTATAATAGATGAACATAATATTCCTTATTCATCTCATTTTTTTGATCGGTATCCTTGTCGTTCCGTTTACCAATGATCGCAGGAGTCTAGAATTTTACTCGGTACTCATTCCATTCATCTTTTACCATTGGTCAGTCAACGATGATACATGTGCTTTGACACAGGCTGAGATGGCTATAACGGGACAGAAAAAGGAAGAGACGTTCATGGGTCGTGTAGTAGGCCCGATTTATAAGATGGAAGAGAATGAAATCAATCATCTTACAAAGACAGTGTTCTTCGTGCTATGGGGTTTTGTTCAATACCGTCTCGGTCACTTTGACAATATCATCAAGGACACTTTCAAAGTTTGGAGGGGTCAGAAAATTCATTGACTTTTTTTGATGAGTTCTTGAACGCGCTTCACAAATTCCCTGTTACGCTTAATCTTAGGATCAGCGTTTATGATACGAAGTAGGGCGGCGCTTGGTATTTTGGGGGCATTACCTTTAGATTTAGGAGTCGCTTTTAATTTTTTACGCGCATCCTGGATTTGTTTCACACTTGGCATTTATTATGTGCACATATTATTTTCATATTAATATGTTCACATCATAATAATGGAAACTAAGTTTCAAGAAGAGATTGATCATCTTCAGTGTATCGTCGAAAATAAACACAAAGTATTTCTAAAAGAAAAGGAAGAGATACACCGTGTGATTGATGACATTCAAAAGGATATCACACAGGGACGTTCCGTTACTCCTCGTATTGAACTCATAAAACAACAGGATTTACATCAACTCAAGATTAAAGAATTATTTAAGGAATTCGTCGCCGACAGGGATTTATTAGTTTCCAAAATTACAAGACTCGAAGAAAGTAAAAGAAAATATGAAGAAGATATTAGACTTGGAAAAGAATCAGTTGAATATAATCTCGAAAACATTCAAAAATATCTGGAACGTGGAAACGCAAATGAAGTTTTCCTCGCCATAGACTCCATCAAGAATGCACTGGTCATCATAAATAATAAACTCAACGCATAATAAATGACGGTCGTAAATGACTTCATCGCCATGCTCATGAATTCCCGAACACAGACACACTATTTTCATCTCAACACGAATTCTTACGCACAACACAAGGCACTTGAAAAGTACTACACCGGAATCGTACCTCTCATAGACGCGTATTCTGAAACGTACACGAAAAAAGTAAAGCCGGTCCCGATGAACAAGCGGTTCATGAAGACACCGACCAAAATAAGCGCTTATTTTAAGGATTTGTTGCGTCGTATCAAGAGTATGAAACTTCCAACAGATGGACATCTCAAAAACATTCAAGATGATATCGTGGCACTCATACACAGAACACTTTACATGTTGAAACTCAAATAAATTTCCATTCGTATATTAAATGAAGAACACGACGAAACTTCAGATAGGATTGTTTGTTCTCACACTCATCGTGGCATACATGTGGTTTAATCCACCAGTTGTAAAGATTGAGTCCAGACCCCAGCTTCCCATCGCACCTCGACCAACAGCGGTGCGTCGTGACCCAGAATACAGGGGTCCACCAATTAAAAAGTACAAGCCTGGTCAGATGCAACAGATGGGTATTCTCACCGGATCCGGTGATGTCACTATGCCCTTATATGGCAAAGAAGTCACGGGAAGGCGTGATCGCTACCATTATTACACGACGACACCCGGACAGCAAATTTATCCCGTCCCAGTGAGTCATAACGCGCGTGATTGTATGGAAGATATTGGGTGTCAGGAACTCTATGGAAATGAAACAGTCTCAGTAACTGGTAAGACTGGTTCATTCAGTGTAAAAATGTACCGAACGGATAACTTTTTTTAAACTTTCGCAATCTTTCGCCCCTGTCCCACGAGTTTACTACTCGAACAGCACGAGAGACAGCATATTAGTAGCATAGCTGGATAAAATGGAGTAGGTACGAAAGGAAACGAGTCACTCCAGAACCTATACCCCAAGAAAAGCATCACGAGAGAACAAAGACTACTGCACAACATTATAGCGGCCGAGATTGGTTTAGGTTTACCCTTCGAACTTATGTCAGGAATCGGACTTATAAAAAACCACAGGGAGGACAACGCGGCACCCATCGTTTACTGTACCCTGAGAAATTAATAGGTTTTGATGCCAGTCAGGCCATGTAGGGTATACTGGACTGCGCGCAGTGCACCAGAGAATGCCGAGCACGCACAAAGCGCCATGCCTGCCATGACAACTGGAGTTTGTTCTTCCATGTTTTGAATCATCATGAGAATGAATAAGTTTAGGACTAGACTCGAAGACGTGGACGCCGCCATAGGAAGCGCAGCTTTCCTAGACATCTTTGTATATACTATTAGCAGAAATTGTTTTCAATAATGATATCATATTCTCTATGCTGAAGATTTGAACCTGTGCGCAATTTAGATTTTATATGTATGAGTTCTTTGATCGTATCATCATCCAGGTTTTTGAAAAAATCCATCTTCGCTTCCATGTCATCGAGTTCGTGATGTTCTTTACGAGCTTGAACATGGGGCCATGTGTGTTTTCTCAACGACGCGACTTCATCTTCGAGTTGACGTATACGGGGTAGGAGTACTTTATTAATCATGATCTTTAATTCGAGTACTTCACTCATCATACTCTTACGAAGCTCGTTATCTTTAAATTTTATATATCAGGGGACGATACAGGTCCGAACAAAAATGATCATCTATACTATATGCAGTACAAGGAATTGAAGGAGAAGGCTAAGAAGATGGGTCTGCGCGTCACGAAGGATGTTCGTGGAAAACGAGTTAAACTCACAGCGAGAGAGCTTCGATCTAAACTCCGGTTTAATTTTGAAAATAGCGTAAAAAATGCTCAGCAGGTCATTCGTCTCTGTAAGACTATCGTGGTACCAGCTTCACCAACAGTGTCAAGAACCGGTGGACCACCTCCACCTCCACCTCCACCTCCCCCATCTCAACCAACCAGGAAACCGGTCATAAATTCGACCCGCGCTAAACTCATGGCCGAATTGAAAAATACACTCAAAAAGAAAGGGTTGAAAAAATAATCTCATCGATTAGTATAAGCACGATCATGGATAATTCCCAGTCCAAGAACAACAAGCCCGCGAACAACGCGAAGCCCAACAACGGCAACAAGCCCGCGAACAACGCGAAGCCCAACAACCGCAACACCAAGCC
>Ga0222715_10001372_pt1 | contig 23381 bp, 31 predicted proteins | sample C33_9DmetaG_FD_165056 | JGI IMG/M metagenome (GOLD analysis project Ga0222715, IMG submission 165056) | Estuarine water microbial communities from San Francisco Bay, California, United States - C33_9D | ecosystem: Environmental > Aquatic > Marine > Unclassified | place: USA: California...
TTAGTTGACAATGGTATGCCATCAAACGACGGACAGTGTTCACTTATAATGAACTCAGTTGCAGGTACAAACCTACGTCAGTTAGCTACACTACAAAGCGTTTCAGACGCAGGTTCTAGTGATTTGCTAAGACAAGGTGTATTACTTGACCTACAAGGACTTGCAATGCGTGAGTCAGCACAAGTGCAGTCACATACCAAAGGCACTGGTACAAGCTATCTTGTAAATGACGCTTCTTCTGCTATTGGTGATACAACAATCGCGGCAGATGGTGGTTCAGGTACAATCCTTAAAGGTGACATCATTACAATCAATGGTGACAGCAATAAGTATTGCGTAAACACTGCACTATCTGGTGGTTCATTTGTTATCGGTCAAACTGGACTACGTTCAGCTGCCGCAGACAATGCCGCTATAACAGTAGGAAATAACTACACAGCAAACATTGCAATGCACAGACGTGCGTTAGAGTTAGCTGTTAGAGCACCAGCTGTTCCAGAAGGTGGAGACACTGCAGATGATGCTATCTTGGTACAAGACCCACATTCAGGCATGGTATTCGAAGTGCGTATGTATAAAGGATATCGTAAGGCAATGATTGAAGTTGCTGTTGCTTGGGGTGTAAAAGCTTGGAAGCCAGACTTCATAGCAACACTACTCGGTTAGACGAGACTGATGACAGGGGGCGGCATCTGCCGTCCCTTTACTCACACATAACATAGCGAGGTAAACAAAATGGCACTTAAAAAGAAACCCTCAAAGAAAATTGCCAAGCCCAAAGTGGCTAAAACAGTTAAAATGGTACGACCAGACGGCAAGACCGCAGACGTGCACTCAGCAGAAGTAGAAAACTATCGCTTAGGCGGATACGAAAAGGCATAGACAATGACACTTATTGTTGAAGATGGAAGTCGCGTTGCAGGTGCTAATACATATGTTAGCTTAGCAGAGTTTAAAGCTTGGGCAGATGCAAGGTTAATCACATATAGTAGTGACAGTCATGTTAATGCATATATCTTGCGTGCAATGGATTACATTGAGGACTTGAGCTTTATAGGCTTTAAGGAAACAGAGACACAATCATTACAGTGGCCTAGAGTTAATGTAGTTATTGATGGCTTTGGTTTAGATGCAAGCACAATACCAGACGAACTAAAGGTTGCAGTATATGAGGCTGTTAAGACAGTGATTGATGGTGATAGTAAGCAAGACCCAATAGATAGGCAAGTTGTTAGCGAAAGTGTTGATGTTATATCTATTACATATAAAGATACAGCAGGGCAACAACGACAGACACCTGCATTAACAAGAGCTTTGAGAAAGTTAGTGCAATCACCTAACACAGTTATGCGTGCATAATTATGGCACATGCAGGTTATAACTATTCACCGATAACGAAATCAGCCGAAGCACTCATTACAAGATTTGGTGAGGAGTTTACATTTACACGTACAACTGATGGCGCATATAATCCAGCTACAGGTTCAGTAGCACAGACAACAGCTACATATAAAAAGTATGCTTGTGTGTTTGATTATACAGACGCAGACAGAGCTGGTCAGACAGTGCTGCAAGGTGACAGACGTATGCTTGCTGAAGGTCACAGCTATGAGATAAATGACACAGTGGTTATTAATAGCGATATATTTAAAGTCATTAATGTTGATGAGATAAGACCTAATGGCAGTGATATTGTTGCTGCTAACTTACAGGTGAGAAAGTAATGGCTAGAGCAACAACAGACAAAGAATTTAGACAGTTGGTTGAAAAGTTGCAGCTGCAGAATACAGATGTGGTACGAGGCACTATATTTGCAATGGGCAGTGATATAATACAATCCAGCCCAGTTGGTAACTATAAGCTATGGAAAAAGTATCAGGCTAACCCTAGAGCAAAGAGGCCAAAAGGTTACACTGGAGGTAGGTTTAGAGGAGCATGGCAATCAACATTGGATAGGCCAAGTGGTAGAGTAACCCTACGCAAAGACAAAACAGGCAGTAAGTCACAAGAACGATTAATGAAGGCAGTAGAAGCATTGCAAGCAGGTAATACGTTTTATATGACAAACAACTTGCCTTATGCGGTAGAGTTAGAGTTTGGGCATAGTACACAAGCACCTACAGGCATTGTCAGAAAAGTGTTATTGACATACAATGAGGCTATAACAAAAGCACAAAGCAAGGCTAGAAGATGAGTACGTACTTTAATGATATGCAAGCTGCACTAGATACGCAACTAAGCACACTATCTGGTGGCTATGACATTGCATATCCCAACATAACCTATAAGCCAGTAGGAAACACAACATATTTACGTGCAAGCTTTATACCAGCAGACACATTACAGGTCAGCTTAGGTTCTAATGGCAAAGACGAAACACAAGCAATATACCAAATAGATGTAGTAAGTCCAAGGGGTTCTGGTAGGTCAACACTTACAGATAATGTAGCAGACCACTTTAAGCGCGGAACAGTGCTAACTTATAACAATTTGAAATTGCGAGTAAGGTCGGTTAGTATCGAACCTGCAATAAACGACGGGGCATGGTTTTTCGTTCCAGTTTCCGTATCCATTAACGCATACACAGGAGCAAGAGTATGACTATAGCAAACGGAGCACAACATAGCATTGCCTATATTGCGGAAACGACATATGGCACAACCCCATCAACACCATCATTTAAACCCTTTGCGAATACAGGTACATCACTTGGTATAAGCAAAGATGGCATTGAAAGCGAAAAGCTAAGAGGTGACAGACAAGTAGAAGATTTCAGGCATGGTAACAAGTCAGTTAGTGGCGATGTAACAGCTGAGCTAGAATATGAAGCATTTGACGATATATTAGAAGCAGTATTATGCGGAACATGGGCAACAGACGTGTTAAAAGCAGGTACAACAAGACGTTCATTTACTATCGAGCGTAAATTTGCTGATTTAACTGCACCAGAATGGCATAGAAACACAGGTTGTGAGTTTAACGCATTAAGCTTATCTGTATCACCGAACGCAATGGTCGAGGCAACTTTTGGTGTTGTAGGGCAGAACTTATCTATCGGAACAACTGCAATAACAGGTTCATCTTATGCAGCCGATAGCACTAACAAGCCATTTGATAGCTTCACAGGTTCAATACAGGAAGGTGGCTCAGCAATATCAACAGTGACATCTATCGAGCTAAGCCTAGAGAACGGCATAGAGCCACTGTTTGCAGTTGGCAGCCAAACCACACAACGACCATCAATCGGTAAGTCACGACTAACTGGTACGCTTACAACATACTTTGAGGATAAAACTTTATATGAGAAGTTCCTTAATGAAACCGAAAGCACAATACAGTTAGTGTTAACAGACCTTGATGGCAACTCATACACAATCGACTTGCCACGTGTTAAGTACAATAGTGGACAGCCAGATGTATCAGGCGAAGGTGCTATTACAGTTAGCATGGAGTTTGTAGCATTATATAACACCAGCGATGCAACACAGATTAAAATAACTAGGGCTGATGCTTAATGGAATTTAATCAACTTGCGACAGTAGGTCGACATGAGAACGGGGCTGAGTGTAATATACTTAACCCCGTTACCAATGAGCCAACAGACTTTTATGTTAAGGTGTGTGGCGCAGACAGTAAGGTGTGGAGAGCTGCAAAGAAAAAGCAAACCAATGCAATAATCACAGCACGCTCTAATCTAAAAGATGGTCAGACTTATGAGGACATTGATATAGACTTTGATGCACTAGATATACAAGCACTGGTAGATGCTACGCTAGACTGGAGAGGACTAGCTAATAAAGGTAAAGAAGTTAAGTTCACAGCTGAGGCAGCTAAAGACCTTTATGAGCAAGCACCAGATGTAGTAAAACAGCTGTTATACTTTATAGGTAATGGCGAAAATTTTATGCACGACTGATTGACGACTTTGTAGCCTATGGTCGATGGGCTAACTATATTAGGCAAAAGCCAAAAGGTTCAGACGTCAGTCGATACGATACATATAAGCAGGTAGAGAAAAGCACTGGTAAAACACCAGCTGAACTACGTAAAGCACCAGAGCTTAGAAGTGAACTTGTTAGCTTATGGACTTTATTTTGCGAAATGCGTGAACCTAGTTATAATGAACTTGCTTCATACGTAACAATGACAGGCATTTCATTAAGCCCTTGGGAAGTCGAAGCTATTATGAAGTTGACCCGACATATGGGTGAGGAGTTAAATAAATGGCCACCGAACAAGCAGTATTAGTATTTAAGGTCGACACAAAAGACATTGGTAAGGCGCAAAAGCAGCTTGAAGCTATGGGCTTGTCAGCTATCAAGACGAAATCCAAGATAAAAGAGTTTGCAAAAGATACTGGTAAAGGTGGTAAAGACGTTAGTGGCTTTGGTCGTAAAGCTGGTATGGCTGGCGTACAGTTTGAGCAGTTAGCAGGTCAAATAGCTATGGGACAGAACCCAATGCGTGCTGTTGGCGTACAAGCAGCCGACTTAGGCTTTGTGTTAGGTACACCATTACTTGGTGCTGTTGTCGGTATATCAGCTGCCATTGCGTCAGTTCTTATACCTATGTTGTCAAACGCAGCTATGAACACTGAGAAGCTTACTAAGCTGAATGAAAAGTTAGCAGAGAGCTTTAATATAGGAAAAGATGGTACAGTTACTTTATCAAAGTCATTGCAAACACTTATAGATAATTTTGGCTCAGTTGGTGAACTAGCATTAGAATTACAAAAAGTTGATATAGCTAAAGGTGCAAGAGATAGTATTGCTGCACTTAATAAAGAATTTGTTAAGGTAATGCCTAATCAGTCACAAATAGCTATCGAGCTAGGTAATCAATATAGTGTATTAGGGACAAAGATAAGCAGCGCGACAGAAAAAGAAGAAGCATACAATGTTGTCTTAGGTAAAAACGCTGAAGCATACGGCATTGAAAAAGAGCAACTAGAAACATTAATACCATTAATTAAATCACTAGAGGACGGAAAAGAGGGTGCAGCTGATAAAGCCACTGCCTATATAAGAAGTTTGGTTGAGCTTGAAGGTAAAGACATAACTAATAAATTTAGACGCTTTGCAGATGCAATACTCATGGCAGCAACTAACCAAGCAACTTTAAATAAGTTGAACGATGCAGCTGTTACTGGTGCTACAAACCAAACTAATGAAATTGCAGACTTAATCAGTAAGCTAAAAGAACGAGCAGACCTAGAGGAAGGACTTATTACTAGAACTGATGTGCTTACAAAGAAATATGACGCGGCAACTGCAGCCATAATAATAGAACAAGAGACAAGAATTAAGAACGCTAAGACACAAGAGGCAAATGATAAGCGTGTTGAGCAAACACAAAAAGCAGCTAACAAGCGATTTGAAGCTAGATTAGCTAAGCTAAGAATTGAAGGTGAGCTATTAGGTGGAAACGAAAATGCAGCTATAGAGCTTGATAATACATTAACCCCATTACAGAAAAGGCAGCTACAGGCACAAATAGACATCAACAATGAACTAAGAGAGACAGCTAGGATAGAGGCAGAACGTAAAGACAGCATAAAGGCTATGCTTGAAAGCGCACGCAAGGCGCTTGCCGACCAAGCAGCTGCTGATAAAAAAGCAGCAGAAGAAAAAGATGCTAGAGTTAAGAGTGAGATGCAAAAGACTAAAGATGCTGAGACATTAGCTGCTGAACAATATTTAGCAAACTTAGATTTCTTAGCCACTTTAGATGTTAAGTATGCAGAACAAAAGAAGGTACTAGGTCAAAAATACTTAGATGATTACAATGCAGCAGTCGCACAAGCACAAGCACAAGAGGCTGCGTTAAAACAAGAACAAATTGTAGAGGAGACAGCAGCAAACATAGAAAGGCTATCAGTCAATGAAGAATATTGGGCGTTATGGTTAGCTAATGCACAGAACGCAATGACAACATTTAATGATATTACAGCATCAGGCGTAAATGCATTTCAGAGTGGTTTTGGCTCAGCGTTTGAGCAGGTAATTATGGACGGAGAAGGCATCAAAGGTGTTGTCTCAGGTATATTTGAGGACATGGCTAGAGCGCAGATAGCAGCACTAGGTCAGATGGCAGCCGAGAGGCTTACACTATTCTTGATGGATAAAGCATTAGGTAAGTCAGCAGCAGCGTCAGGTGCAGCAGCAATGATAGCAAACGCAACAGCTGCACAAGCAATGGCTGGAATACAAGCATATGCGTCAGCTGCAGCAGTGCCCCTAACAGGCTATCTAGCAGCACCAGCTGCGTTAACAGCTGCGTTAACAGCCACTGCACCACTACTAGCTACAGTTGCAACAGCATCGACAAGTGCAACAGGCGCAAGAGCATTAGGTGGACAAGTACGAGGTGGAGAAAGCTACTTAGTCGGTGAACGTGGCGCAGAGATATTAACTATGCCTAGTAATACAATGGGGCGCATCACACCAAATCATATGATGGGTGGTGGTCAGTTGAATGTTACTGTTGAGAATTATGGTAGTAGCAATATAAGCGTGCAAAAGATTAGCGAAACAGATGTACGTATAATAGCAAGAGAAGTAGCAAGCCAAACAGTACAGCGTGAAGCACCAAGAGTTATTGCAACTGATATATCTAATCCTAATGGCAGGGTTAGCAAAACATTAGCAAATAAAACAAGCACACAGCGAAGGCGATAAGACATGACTAAGTTTGCTATTACACCGAGCAGCGCCAGTTATAGTTTTAACGAACGGCCAGAGACAGTTGGTGCAATTATGCAGGGTGGACTTGGCGCGTACAGGCAGACAATTAAAAACCCTGCAGCTGTTGTGTCAGTAGAGTGGACACTTGATGTAGGTGGCTACAATTACTTTAAAGCATTTTATGCAACACATAGTAAAAGTGGCTCATTACCTTTTGAGATTGACCTAGCAATAGATGGTACAGCGTTAGAGGAATATACAGCATACTTTATTGATAATAGTATTAGTACAGGCGCGAGAAGTGGCACAGATTATGTTGTATCAGCAAACTTAGAGCTAAAAGCAAAGCCATTAACGGCATCTGGTACGCCTAGCACGCCATACAAGCTAGATTATATACCTAATCAAGCGTCCTATGTCATCAATACACGACAAGAAACAATAGCTATACCATTAGAGGGTGGAACAAGTAGATATCGTAAAGATATTGTTGATGCAGGTACTATCGCAAATGTGAGTTGGATATTAAATACAACCGAATATGCGGACTTTAGAGAGTTCTACAAATTAACTACAAATGCAGGAACAACAAGCTTTAAGATTGACCTAGCTATAAATTATGGAACACTAGAAGAATATGACGCTCGCATAATACCAGACAGTCTATCAACATCAAGATATGCAGATGGGTTCTTTAACGTACAAGCACAATTAGAATTAAACGCCAAAGCAAGAGATACAGATGCTGATTTGATTGCACTTGTCTTATACCCTGAATATGGCGAAAACTATGCAACCTTGTTCCCACCAAGCGAAAATGATATAGATATAATCATAAACACAGACTTTCCGAGCTATCTAAATGAGTAATTATACAGAGTTCTATTTAAACAGTGACAGCAACATAGTGCAGCTAGAAACTATCGAGCTTTCACATAGCGATTTCACACAAACATATAGAGTAGTAAGAAATGCAACGAATGGCATTACAGCAACCACAGAGACAGGTGCAAGTGTTGCTTTTGCATATTATCCACTAGCTATTGACCCAGCTGAAACAAGAGATAACTTAGACCAGTCATTTACAATATCGTTAGGTGATTTAGGTGAGATACTGCCAACAGAACTAGATGCAGTTGCAACAGCAGATGGGTTCGGTGAAAAGCCAGTCTTGATATATCGAACATACAGGTCAGACGTTTTAACTGCACCATTATTTGTAATAACACTTGAGGTTGAGAGCTTTACATTCAACGAACAAGGCTCAGTATTTGAAGCTAAAGCACCGAGCCTAAATATAAATAAGACTGGTGAAACATATACTTTTGCACGTTTTCCGATGTTGCGTGGGTTCTTATAATGCGTGACGAGCTATATCATAAGACTTATGACAAGAATAACTACAACTGCGCACATTTTGCACGTGATGTATATCTAGCTGAAACAGGTAAAGATATTAGTGATACGTTGTCAGGTTTTTTATTACCACCAAGCAAACGTGTAGTAGATATGACTAAAAGACATAGATTAATTAAACTAGATAGACCTATAAGCCCCTGCCTAGTTATAATGCTAGGTAGTAGGGTTGCACCACACGTAGGTGTATTTATACGCGATAAGGTGATACATATACGTGAGCAAGGCGTGCAATATGTTTCATTACATGTAGCTAGTATGGGTTTTAATAAGTTGGGTTATTACAAATGTTGAAGCAAGTTATATTGGCAGAGAATGCATTAGAGCCAGAGACATGGACAGTACACCACGTAACTAATGTCACAGATTTCTTGATGGAAAGATATGACAGGCTGCCAGATAATGCACGTATTTATCACAATGATGTTAGTGTTGATAAAGACGTTACACCAACGAATGAACAGCAAATAGAGACACTAAATAATCTTGATGGTGTAATTATAGTTGTCATGTATCCTGCAGTGGGTTTACCCTTTTGGGTTTATGCTGTCGCTGCGGCCGTCGTTTCTGTTGCCGTTTCATTGTTGCTCATGCCAAAGCCACCAACACTAACGCAGCGCAACACACAGACTGAAAGCCCTAATAATGGGCTGTCGGATAGGAAAAACAAAGCAAGAATATTAGCACGCATTCCAGATATATATGGTAAAGTTAGGTCGACACCAGACTTGCTAAATTTACCATATAAAGAATTTATCGACCATCAGGAGGTTGAGTATGCCTATATGTGTGTTGGACGTGGCAGCTATGATATACAGGCTGATAGTATAAAAGATGGTGACACAAAGTTTAGTGATATTTCAGGTGCATCTGTTGCAGTGTATCCACCAAATACATCACCTAATAATGGTAGCCCACAATTAACAATAGGTTCAGCTATAAATGAGCCAGTGCTAAAGTCTGTTAGAAGTAATGCGGCCAATGGACAAACATTGAAAGCACCAGACGCGGCGGCATTTAATGGTAATAACAATACTAAGTTTGTATATCCAAATCAAATAACTACAACAGCGTCAGGCATAGACTTTACTGAAGAATTTGTATCAGGTGCAACATTAACAGTAACTAATGCTAGTTATACAGCAGTAGTCGGGACAGTAGGTAGCCAATTAACACGTAACGTAAAATGCAAAATAGCGTCTAATGGTTTTGATGGTGAGATAATATATACAACTGGTGATGCAACAAATGATTTTAGTGTTAATGATAGTATAAGACTTGAATTTGCGTTATTTCAGACAGATGACAGTAGCACATTAAATCTCAATGGTGATTATGTTGTAAAAGCGGTTACAAGCACAACAATAACACTAGACTATCCAGAAGCAATAAATACTGATTGGGGGCAAATACAAAATGAGTTTGCCGCAAATGAGACAGGTACAAAGAATGTATTTCTAACAAATCTTGGTAGTGTTGTAACTGTTAACCTTGCAGGTGTTTATACAATATCAAGCGTTACATCAACTACAGTTAGTTTAAGCAATCCTGCTAGTGTTAATAGTGACTGGAATAAATTAGATGACTATGACAACCCTGCAGATGAAACAGGTTTACTTAGTCCTTATATGTATTCAACTGGAGAAGCTTTTATAGGTTGGTTTAACTTACTTGTTGATGACCTAGATAAGATATACATAAACCTAGTTGCATTGAATGGCTTATATAAGGACGATGGTGAGCAACAATATGCTTTTAATATTGCAGTGCAGGTACAAGTCGAACAAACTAGCGCAACAGGTACGCCAACAGGAACAGTAGAAACATTCACAGGCACAGTTTTAGGTTCCAGTAGTAGTAAGAGTACACGTGCATTGACTATGAAAATTAATCCGACATTTACAGGATATTGCAGAGTACGAGTTAAACGTACAACAAATAGCGATACTAACTTTGAAGGAACAGTTGTTGATGAGGTTAAGTGGCGTGATTTATATGCTATGTCACCAGTATCGCAAAATGACTTTGGTGATGTTACCACAGTGCAATCCGTAACTTATGCTACTGATGGCGCATTAGCTGTTAAGTCACGTAAGTTAAACATGGAAGTGACACGTAAATTACCTAAACTGCAATACGAGCGTTATACATTCCCTATGACATGGACAAGCCACAGCAACGGCTTAGTAAAAGTAGCAGGTAACAATGTAACAATAAGTAGTGATGGTAGTAGTTATGGTGGCTATGCTGATTTAGATGCTATCAGTAATGGACAGGTCATTACAGTAACACTCACATTGGACAATACTAAGACAACAGCAACTACAGTGACTATTGGACTTCACGATGGCACAAGCTTTATATCTAATACAGCTACAGTAACTAACGGCACAGCGACATATACCTTAACATCAACAAGCGCAGAAGCAAATCCATTCGTGTTATTGCAGTGTGGTAATAATGACACATATTTTACTGTAACAGATATGCAAGTTAGCGGTGAAGATTATCCAAGCACGCAGACGATTAGCGCAGATAGTTACTATGGCGGAGTTATAACTTATCAATATGGTGGTGTTAAGGTATCTAATGATGGCGGCAGTTATGGCGTAAGCGTGCCTATTGAATATGGCAACACAGGCTATAAAACTATTGTAGACTTTGACTTGCTATCAGCATCAACTAGCACGTCTGTTAGCGTTGTTATACTAGATGCATCAAATCAAGTAATGTCAAATGTAGAAACTGTATCAGCAGGTACTAGGTCATTAACATTAACACATACAGCAAGTACAGCAGGTAGAGTTGTTATATATAGTACGCAGAGCACTACATTCTTTGTCTTGCGTAACCTAAAAATTAAAGCGCAAGAACTTGGTGTTAGTAAGTATGCGACGACAGACGCGGCACAAATATTGACTAATATATGTGTTGACCCTTACATTGGGCGCAGATTATTGACAGAAGTAGACCTAGAAAGCGTTTTAAGCACAGCTGAGAGCGTTTCAGATTACTTTGGGACAACTAAAGCATCAGAGTTCAATTACACGTTTGACGCTGATAATTTAAGCTTCGAGGAAACTGCACAAACTATAGCAACAGCAATTTACAGTCAGGCATACAGGCAAGGCAGCAAGTTAAAGTTGAGCTTCGAGAAGGAAACAGACGACAGTGTGTTATTATTTAATCATAGAAACAAATTACCACAGTCAGAAGCACGTTCAGTTAGATTTGGCAATACAAGTGACCACGATGGCATAGAGTTTGTATATGCTAGTCCAGTTGATGATGCTTTAATAAGTATAAATATCCCAAGTGACCAGTCTGCAACAAATCCAGATAAGATAGAAAGCGTTGGAGTAAGAAACGGCGTGCAAGCATACTTTGCAGCAAACAGAGCTTGGAATAAAATACAGTATCAAAATACACTGGTTGACTTCGAGGCAACGCAAGAAGCAGACTTATTAGTTACAAATGATAGGATTTTAGTTGCAGACAATACACGAACTGGCACACAAGACGGCGAAGTGACAGCTGTTAATGTGTTAGAGCTAACCTTATCACAAGATGTTACTTTTGCAGGTGGCGGTGTTACATATACTATATTCTTACAGCATATCGATGGTACAGTAGAAAGCATTGGCATTACAGCAGGTACAGCAGACAATAAAGTTGTTTTGGCTAATGCACCTAGATTGAGCTTAGTCACAGACCAAAATAAATACGCTAGAACAGGTTATAATATAGTAGCAAGCAATGACGCAAGAGGCACAGCGTTCTTAGTCACAGAGAAGCAAGCAAACGATAACTTTACGTCGAGACTAACAGCTGTTAATTATAGTGACAAATACTATACCCAAGATAATGATTATCTTACAGGTGTTGTAGATATTGATGGCGATGCAATTTAGGAGCAAGTAAATGGCAGAATTACCACTAGACCAAGCCGTTCCAAGGTTTAAGGCGAACGAGGATAGATTAGACACGTTTGTCAACTCAGCTACAGGTTATACAACATCTGGTGGTGTTTCAGTACAATCAATACAAGAATTTCTAGCAAGCATTGGTAGCAACGGCATAGATTTTGTCGATAATGCTAAAGCTAGATTTGGCACAGGTAATGACCTAGAAATATATCACAGTGGTTCAGGTAGTTTTATCAGAGATACAGGCACAGGCGATTTAACTATTGATGGCAGTGCAATAATTATACAGACTGCTAGTGCAGAGCGTGTAAGCGTAACCGCATCAGGCATAGACGTTACTGGCACAGTTGAGTTTGATGGACTATCAGGAACAGGTGCAGTTACAATTACTGACATAGCCGACGAAGATAACATGGCTTCAAATAGTGCTACAAAACTAGCTACACAACAATCAATTAAAGCATATGTAGATACACAAGTTGCAACAATACCAACAGGAGATATTACTTCTGTAGTCGCAGGTACAGGTTTAACAGGTGGTGGCACTACTGGTGACGTAACATTAAACATAGGTGCAGGTACAGGCATAACAGTAAATGCAGATGATATTGCTATTGATGCTACTGTTGCAACACTTACAGGCACACAAACATTTACTAATAAAACACTTACAAGTGCAGTTTTAAATACATCTGTTTCTGGTACTGCGGTGCTTGATGAAGATGACATGACATCAAATAGTGCAACTAAGTTAGCCACACAACAATCTATAAAAGCTTATGTAGATGCTAACGTAGGTGGCGGTGGCTTGCCTACAACTGGTGGCACAATGACAGGCGATATACTTTTCAATGATGGTATTAAAGCTAAGTATGGTACTAGCTCAGATTTACAAATATTCCACGATGGTAGTGACTCTTATATTACAGAGAGTGGCACAGGAATATTATTTCTACGCACAAATCAATTACAAATACAAAGTGATGACGGATTAGAAACTTACGCAACATTTACTGATAATGGTGCTGTTAATTTATATCATAATAATTCGGCAAAACTAGCTACAACATCTTCTGGTATAGGTGTAACAGGTGATATAGATATTTCTACGTCAGGCGCAAGTAATACATCTAAGGGACTTGCTATTGCTACTAGCGGTACTAATTTCGAAAGTGATGGCGGTATAATAAGTATTGACCACGCGGCAAGTGGCGCTGTTACAGGTGGCTATTTTAGTAAGTATAGTGCGGGTGGTACATTACGTCATTCAGTTAAAGGTGATGGTACTGGTTACTTTGCGGAACGCTTGGGCATAGGTCACACGTCACCAGTTGCTAAAATGGCAATACTAGGTTCATCTAACTCAACTATAACTGAAGCTAATTCAAACTTATGTGTTGAAGGTAGTGGCGGTAATGGTTTGTTATTTGGTACATTAAGTACTACTGGATTTAAAAGCTATATACAATCAGGCTTTGTATCAAACTTATCTTTAGCTACTTATGATTTATTATTAAATCCTGAGGGCGGTAACGTAGGTATAGGTACTACAAGTCCTAACCATGAGCTACATATTGAAAGCACATCACCGACTATACGTTTAGTTGATACTGATGGAAATAATACACTAGATATTGGACAAAGCGCTTCGTCTTGTTATATAGACTTTGACAACAATGTAAGATTTAGAAACTTAGCTAATGCTGAAAGACTTAGAATTGATTCAGGTGGTATAGATGTAACAGGTGCTACTAACACTACAGGTACTAGTAACACTAGACAATGGTCGGTTGGTACAGCAGGTGCTAAAATGGGTATATATGCCCTTGATAACAGCACTATGTATATGCGCGTTGAAAGTGGTACTTCAAGTAATCTACAGTTCGGTACATACGATAACATTCCAATCTACACTATCACTAATAATACTGTTAGAACAACTCTATTAGGTAATGGTAATTTTGGCGTTGGAGTTACGGCTCCTGCTTATAAGATTGATGTACGTGGTGATGCTAACACCGATGTTGCCATACAAGTCAAAGCAACAGGTACAGGTGATGTAGATGCAGATTTACGATTAGATGCCGCTGATACAGGTGAGTCTGTATTAAGAATGATGCGCAATGGTGTAACTAGAGCTAGGGTAGAATTTACAAGCAATGAACTTAATATAACAACTGATGAGTCTGGTAGTCATATTGATATGCAACCCGATGGCACAAGAGTTATGCGTTTTGAAAGTGATAACATTGAAGCAGTTAAGGTCATAACTTGTGAGCGCAGTGGCGTATCTGAATCAACAATGATAAGTTTTGAAAATGATAACGGCCAAGTTGGTAAAATTACTAGCAGTGGACTTGGCACAGTGTATGGAACCACATCAGACTACAGACTTAAAACTGATGCACAGCCTATGTTAAATAGTATTGACCGAATAAAAACACTCAACCCAATTAACTTTGAGTGGATTTCAGATGGCAGTAGAGTAGATGGATTTTTAGCACATGAATTGCAATCTATTGTGCCAGAGGCTGTCATAGGCACGCACGATGGTATGCGTGACCAACAGTATGTTGAGAGCGAAGCAACAGGTGACATATACACACCTGCTGTTGAAGCAACGTATGAGACAATACAAGTTGAACTTACACCTGCTGTTGAGGCCGTTTATGAAACAGTAACAGTAGAGATTAGCCCTGCCGTAGAAGCTACATATGACGAAGATGGCAATGAACTTACCCCTGCCATTGAAGCAGTAACAGAAGAACAAGAGCAACTTGTTACACCTGCCGTTGACGCTACATATGAGGAACAACAACAAGAGCTAACATCTGCTATTGATGAGGTTATACATAGCTCAGATGTTGAGAAGCCAGACGAACTTGAAGAAGGTCAAACATGGCGTGAAACTACAGAAAGAATAATGGCAACACGGCAAGTGCCAGACTATCAGAATATAGACCAAAGTAAGCTTGTGCCGCTACTTACATCAGCACTACAAGATGCTATTGCTAAGATTGAAGCATTAGAAACACGCCTAGAAGCGCTAGAGGCATAAATGAATAACTTACTTAGTATAACAAAAGACTGGATAATTGGAGATGACCATAAGTTAGTTAATGGTTGGCAAATTATAAAACCGAATGGCGATGGAAATTATGTTGGTGATAAATTTGACTATGCAGTTACAGCAGTATATTTATTGAATAAGAACAGTATAAAAAATATGTTACTTTCGTTATTGACCAGACGCTGTAGTATTTATTCTGTAAAACTTGGTGGAGCCAAGACATTAGTAGTGAAGCATCAGGGACGCTTTATAGATTTAAATAAACAAACGTGGGTTAATCGTTGCAATCTTGAATGCAGTGAACCTATGTATCAATTTAGATTTAGGCTGGCTTTGCCATATATTGGTTATAAGCTGTTGCTAGGTCGATATGAGCGATGGCTATTATGGAACAAAATCTCGTAAATGTATTATTAACTGGTGCAAGTATTATGTTCGGTGCAATGCTTAGGACAATATGGACAGGTGTTAAAGATTTAGAGCAATCCGACAAAGAAATTAATGATAAACTTACTAAAATAGAGGTTACTGTTGCAGGTAATTACATAAGACGTGCAGAGTTTAATGATATGGTTCAAAGGTTATTTACTAAACTAGATGCAATAGACCAGAAACTAGACGCAAAGGTTGATAAGTGAGCTTAGGTATTACAGAACTTATTGCAGGTATATTTAAGCCAGCTACGGAACTAATAGACAACTTGCACACAAGCAAAGAAGAAAAGCTTGAACAGAAGCGTCTGTTATTGGAAGTACAAGGTCGCGCTATGGATAGGGTACATGAGTATAACACAGAGTTGCTCATGGGTCAGGCTAAAATAGTAAACAGCGAAGCAAGCTCAGAGCATTGGTTAACAGCTAACTGGAGGCCATTAGTTATGCTTATTTTTACAGGTTTAGTTGTAGCACGTTTTCTAGGATTTGAGGCTGAAGGCATGACTGAAAAAGAATATCAAAGCTTGTGGAATTTAATCACGCTAGGTGTAGGTGGATATATTGGTGGTAGGTCAGTAGAGAAAGCCATAAAAACATACAAAGGCACAGGCGAGTAATGCCATTTAGATTTAGTAAAAGCAGTAGCAATCGTTTGCTAGGTGTTGACCCAGATATATTTAGAGTAGCTCGGCTTGCTATACAAATAACAAAAATAGACTTTGGCATACCTTTACATGGTGGTTTGCGCACACAAGCTGAACAATATGAGCTATTTACAGCAGGACTATCTAAATGTGATGGGTATGAAAAGATAAGCGCACACCAGACAGGCGAAGCATTAGATGTATATGCCTATGTTGATGGTAAAGCGTCTTGGAAAGAAGAACATTTAGCAATGGTTGCAACGGCAATGCTACAATCAGCAAGCCAATTAAGTATTGGATTAGAGTGGGGTGGATTATGGAAATCATTTATTGATATGCCACACTTCCAGTTACAAAAAAAGAGACCACAATTAAGCGGTCTCTAAGTTAACACAAGGAAATAGGGGATAATGAAACCTTGTTTTTTATAGTTAGCACAGAAAGTTGAGAAACACAAATGGGCATTACAAACAAAAGTAAATTAAATTGGAATGAGTTAGAAGAATATTGCAACAATCAACGTGAGCTAGATATAATAAAAGCCCGCGCACACTATGACAATGTTGACGAAACAGCCGCACATTTTGGTATATCGAGCCGAGCGATTTATACGATTACAAGTGGCGTAAAAGCAAGAGCCGCACGCAAAGGTCATGCGCCAGAACATGATATGACTGCTACTGCACCAGATGGCTTCCAAGTCAAAGGTGTTAGCACTTATTACAATGCAAGCGGACAAAAAACAGGCCAATGGGTTAAGACTATTGGCGACAAAGAGCGTCAACATGAGATTATGTTGCAGGCGATTGAAGAAACGCATAAAAACTATAAGCCATTTAAGCCAAGCTCTAAAGTAAAGCACACAGATAAAGACTTATTATCATTAATTACGATAACGGACTTTCACTTAGGTATGTATGCATGGGAAGCTGAAACTGGTGATGACTGGGACGTAAACATTTCTAAACGTGTTTTTCTTAATGCTATAGCAGATATGATAGAAGCCGCACCAAAAGCTCATACAGGCTTTCTTTGCCAGCTAGGTGATTTCCTACACTTCGACGGCATTACGGCTGTTACTCCAATGTCAGGCCACATATTAGACGCTGATACGCGCTATAGTAAGCTGGTAGGGTTGACTATTGAGATAATGACACAAGCCGTTCATATGATGCTTAAAAAGTTTGGCAAGGTTGTAGTAGTACAGGCCGAAGGCAACCACGATATGTCAGGTTCAATATGGCTAAGAAAGCACATTAAATATGTATTTAAAGATGACAAAAGAGTAGAAGTCATTGACAATGAATTCCCATACTATGCTTATTTACATGGTGAGATATTACTAGGGTTTCATCATGGGCACAAAAAGAAAATGGCACAACTGCCAAAGTTGTTTGCGAGTGAGCCACGTTTTCGTAAACTATGGGGACAGTCAACACAAGCTTATATACATACTGGACATATGCACCACGAACGTGTTATTGAGGACGCTGGCGCTGTCTGTGAAATGCACCCGACATTGTCAACACGAGATTCCTACAGCACCGCTGGCGGCTGGACGTCAGCAAGAGGTGCTAAAGTAATTACATATCATTCTAAACTTGGCGAGGTACACCGAACAACTGTGAGGCCACGTTAGCGGCTTGCTGATATTGCAACTCTAATTTATCACAAATAGCATAAAACTCAGTTGCTTTCTCAGCACCATAGCAAGTATATGATGACCAGTTTAATGTTTCAATAAAGTTAAACTTATTAGTGTAGACATCACGTCTAAATAGATGAAAGTCATACTTTAAGCAGTCGTCATCTTCGTGGACTAGCTCTTGATTAAGAAAGTATGTGTCCATATATTCGTCTATGTTGTCTTGCCAGTTCCAACTTTGTATAAAAGCCATTAGTCTATCTCCTTGATATTTGGTTTGTAAGTATTGCCAAAGCTTCTTGATTGTATCTTGGTACGACTTTGGATTCGTTGCTTGGGTTTCTGTGACTTCTTAGTCGTTTTTAGTAGCGAACGTAACTTTTTACGTGCTAGACTATCTGCTTTATCTTTAACTATTGCACACTTAATGCAGGTCAATAAGATATTACGCAATTCGTGTTTTCCACCCATAGAGCGTTGATGAATGTGTTCCTCTCGTATATGCCTTGCCTTAAATACTAAAGGCTCTTTACAAGTCGCGCATTTACCATCTTGCTCTATCAATAGTTGACCAAACTGCATTTTAGTTAGCGGTTTGAATTTAACATAGTCGGGGTGGTCAGAAAGCTTCATAGTCGCCTCTAAGTGCTTTGCTGACATCAGCCTTTAATCTTCTTAACCATTTATGTTGGTCGCGTGTATCTCCCCTTAATATTGCATTGCGATATTTGTAACGTGAATAATATGGGTGATTTACATAATAAGTTACAATGTTATTTTTGTCTTTATACTGTTCAATCATTACGCAGACTTTCATTTAATTCATGTAATATGCTAGGAGTTAAATCATCACCATAAAGATTTATAATTTTAGACCAATGCTTTTCTGGTATGCCATTATTGACATACCATTTTCTAATTGTTTGCTGTTGCGTTTTACAATGTTGACTTAAAGCAATAGTGCCTCCACATTGTTTTATAATTTGTTTTATTGTATATTTCATTTTACACTCCTTTCATAATTTTTTTGGCGTAATCATCAATATCTTTGTTTTTCATTATTCTGTGTGTGGCTATTATAAAAAGCCTTTGTTCCCAAGTCATTTCATCAAGCTCCCATTTATATTCAGCCCAATAATCAGCCGCGCAATCTTCATAATTTTCGCTGTATTTACTACAAGCTTTTGTTATACGTTTATCCTCAAATTCCCATATAGGTTTATGATAATAACGTTTCTCTTGTTTAAAATAACACCAGTCATATTTTTCATCAGAATAAATACAAAGAACTTTCGAAACGTTTCGTCGCTTTATTGGTTTATTTATTTCTATATGCTTTGTCGGTATATTTTTATTGGCTTCAATTCGCTTGCGTGATTTTTCAATATAATTCTTGCTAAAGAAGAATTTGGTAAATCGTAATTCAATGCAAGCGTGTTCTGCATTATGACCATGACCTAATTTTGCACCTGCTAAATGTCCTGCGTCATGTATTATATTTGCCCAGCCTGTGTCTGGTGAAAGTTTATATATATAATAACCATCTAACTTACTTTTATTATCACGCTTACCAGCGCTACTGTAATCACTTACAATCCAGCTAAACTTTCTTTTTCTATATGTATAAGTATCATTTATAATTTCATATGGAAATTCTTGATTAAATTCCTTTAGCCAAAATTGCTTAATACATTGTACTGCTGTTTTGAAATCAGCAGGTTCACTAGGTTCACCAAATCTAATTGTAAAACCATTATCAGTCCAAATTTTATTTGTACGTTCGTAAACGCCTTTGGCTTCTTGTGATATTCTCATATTACATCTCCTATTAAATGGCTTAATTGCCTTATGTAATATTTATATAGTAATTTATTTATTATAATAAGTAAAGTCAAAAAAGATAATTATTTTACTTTACATTATATATACAATTTGATACTGTAATTATATTATCAAGCAATTAAGCTACATAAGGAGATAATAAAATGGAAAATAATTTTCACACATGGATAGATACATTTATTGATGAAAAAAATATAGACGTTGAACAAGTATTAGAAATTAATGGCAATAGTGGAATGAATTATATTCCATTAAATTGCTTAATTGACGCTATTAAAAATACATCTAATAATGAACAAAATAATATAAAAAGTATGTTAGTAAAAATAGATTTCTACCATAAAGATGTAATACATTATTTTAAACATTTAGCACAAGCTATAGCAATTTAAGGGGATAAAAATGGTACAGTACGAACCAGCAAACAGCTATTATAATTATAACGAAACAACAAACCATATTGAAATACCACGAGATAATTGGAACAATTACATAGCCGATTATCATAAACATTATGGTCGTGATGGTAAGTGGTACATAACACACTATAATTCAGAAACACATGGAACTGATTTAGTTCCTGTAATAATTACATAACTGCATAAAAATAGGAGATTAAATATGCAACATTCAGAATCAACAAAAAACATAGCACCCGCGGTTACAGCCGCTAGTAATGCCATTACAGGTGCTAAGAAAGATGGCAAAAACCCACATTACAAATCAACATATGCAACACTTAGCTCAGTTATTAATGCGGCTAATAAACCACTAGCTGATAATAATTTAAGCATAATGCAAGAGTTAAGTGAAATAACAGACAACCAAATGATTAAAGTTACTACACGATTAACACATACGTCTGGTGAATATTATGAATTAGTAACACCAGCACCATTGAAAAATAAAGATATTCATGTGCTTATGTCAACATTCACATATTGTCGTAGAAATGCAATATCAGCAATGCTTAATATGCCTGTTGAAGATGATGATGGAAATAAATCACATGATGCAAAAGCAGAGGAACCTGATTTTGATACAGAACCACTAATGAGAAATATATATCAAGCACAAACTGTAGAAGAATTAGATGCAATAGCTAATACTATTAGACATACAGAAATGCCTAGTAAAAGCAAAGCTACATTGCGTAGTTTATATCTGACAGCGAAAAGAACCATGTTGAATAAAGAAGATAATAATGAAAATACATAATGTAGAACAAGGTAGCCAAGAATGGTTTGAAGCGAGGTGCGGTAATTTTACTGCATCTCGTATTAAAGATATATTAGCTAAAACCAAAAGTGGGTATAGTACATCGCGCAAGAATATGATTGTTAAATTAGCACTAGAACGCATGACTGGTCATGTCGAACAAAATACATATACTAGCCCTGCTATGCAACGTGGAACAGAGCTAGAAGCTGAAGCAAGAGATTGTTACGCATTCGAGTTTGGTTATATAAATGTAAAAGAAATAGGTATGGTAACTCACCCTGACTTTGATTATATTACGTGTTCGCCAGATGGTTTAGTTGATAATGATGGATTAGTAGAAATTAAATGTCCATCTGCAATGCATAAGCACGTTAGCTATTTACAAGAAAATGCACACGCAGTTGAATATAAAACACAATTACAGCATCAATTAATGGTAACTAAAAAAGAATGGGTTGACATAGTATCTTATGACCCACGTTTTCCAGTAGGTTTGCAATTAGCCCGTTGCAGGGTTTTACCAGATATAGAATACCAAGAATATATGCTTGAAGAAATACATAGTGCCAACAGTGAGGTTGAAGCATTATTGTTAGAACTTAACCAATTACAAGGAGATAAAAATGGTTAATAAAGTAATTTTAATAGGGAACATTGGAAGTGAGCCACAGATACGCTCATTTAGTAATGGTAATAAAAACATGAGCTTTTCATTAGCTACAAATGAACGTTGGAAAAATAAATCTGGCGAAACCCAAGAAAAAACATATTGGCATAAAATTAGCATATTTAATGAAAATTTAATTAAGTTAATGGAAAGTTATGCTGGCATGGGTTCAAAAATATATATTGAAGGTAAATTAATAACCAGAAAATATAGTACTGATAGTGGTGATAAATATACAACTGAAATTGTGCTAGAACGTTATAATGGTGAAATTAAATTACTTGGCAATAATAATAAAGGTACAGGACTAGCAACATTACCTGATAAGCCAATTACAACAGATTATCCACTTGATGACGATATACCATTTTAAAAATGGGACAATATACAATACAAATTAACAGTGAGGTTGAGAGATTAAAAGCTCTTGACCTTACTAAAAGAGCACCAGCTGGCACATATATAACTTGGAAACGTGATAAACGCACCACAAATCAAAATAGCTTAATGTGGGCATTATTAACTATAATTAGCAATCAAGTACGTTGGAATGGTAATGAATGGCATATAAGTGATATTGGTGGTCGTTATAGTGCAGAAAATTGGAAGCAGGTTTTTGCCTCTAGTTTATACAAAACGCAATTTATGCCAGACCTTGATGGCGGTATGATACCATTAAATCCAAGTACAAGCAAAATGACTAAGGAGCAACATAGCGAATTATGTGAATTAATTATAGCGCAAGCCAACAACTGGGGTATTAATATAAAAGATATAGAAAGTGAATAAACTAGTATTACCATTTCCAATTAGCGTTAATGCTATGTATTCAAATCTTGGACGAAGGCGTGTTAAATCTAAAAGATATAGAATATGGCGTGAAAAAGCAGTTGCAATGTTACAAATACAATATAACCAAAAATTAATAGATTATAATATAAAGTTAGAAATAGCTTTAAGCCCAAAAGATAAAAGGAAAAGAGATTTAGATAATCATGCTAAGGCAATACAAGATGCATTAACGTCTTTAGTTATTACTGATGATAGTTTAATAAAAGAATTATATATGTATTGGTTGCCTAAATCAAAAAATGGATATGCAAATATAATTATAAAAAAATACAAATAGGAGATAAAATGACTTTACCATATTTTTGTTACTTCCCGAAAGACATGGGCTATAAAACTATGCACTTAACTTTAGCAGAGTTTGGTGCATATAACAGATTATTAAGTTTATGTTGGACTACAAATGGTTGTGCAATACCAAATGATATAGATTGGATATCACGTAAATGCTTATGCAGAAATAAAGAAGATATTAATGTTTTACAGGCAATATTAAATGAATTCTTTATAATAAAAAAGAATAGATATTATAATAAAAGATTGTCTGAAGAATATATTAAATCAAATATAAAACATAAAGCCCGTGTTGATGCAGGAAAAAAAGGTGGCATAGCTAAGTCATTGAAAAATAATAATAAAAGTTCTAGCAAAGCTATAGCAAAAACAAAGCAAAGCTCTAGCAACCATAACCATAACCATAACCATAACCAGATTATTAATATTAATTTTATACCAAAGGAGCTAAACAAAAATACTAAAACATATAAGCTTATTGATAAGCATATGACACAAGAAGAATTAGAATTACAGTTGGAAAAATTTATTTTATATCATACAAATAAAGAAACTAAATCTGATGATTTTAATAGACAATGGAGAGCTTGGTTACAAAATAATATACAATGGAAATTAGAAAAAACAGGAGATAAAAATGTCAAACATAATTCCAATACACTCAAAGAAATTAGCGACCAAAGACGTAAT
>Ga0222715_10001377_pt1 | contig 23357 bp, 21 predicted proteins | sample C33_9DmetaG_FD_165056 | JGI IMG/M metagenome (GOLD analysis project Ga0222715, IMG submission 165056) | Estuarine water microbial communities from San Francisco Bay, California, United States - C33_9D | ecosystem: Environmental > Aquatic > Marine > Unclassified | place: USA: California...
TGAAATCGCGTATGCCCCACAACCAACCGCTCATGTTTACTGCTACACCGCATCGTACAACCTCTCCCTTGGCAGCGCTTTGAGCGATGTTGCGTTTGAGGTCCGCGCACCAACAGGCTCCTTGCTCCTTCAACGCACGGTGCGCGTGAACGACATGCCTCCGCAGTTGGAAATGCGCATCCAAAACGACCAGGGCGAGACGCTCGACCGCGTGGTCGGAAACGGCAAGGAACACCTGCGCGTGACCGTCCGAGACGTGGATGACCCTGGCACCCCCTTTGTTGGTGATGTGAAGATCCAATGGCCAGGAGGGCAGCCGATTCAACTCCCGCTCGACATTCCGGCTGGCACCAACGCCACCGTCGTGCATCTTGAACGAGTGGATTTGCCTCTTGAAACAGGGAATTTGCTTATTGAAGCCTCGGGTCGCGGCGAACATGGCGGAACTTCCCTCGTTCAGCTCGAACTTCCGTTCTTCCTCACACCTCCTGAAATTTTGGTCGTTGAGGCATGCGATGCTAACGGGCCGGTCGCCAACATGACCTTTGGTCAAGTCGCTTTGCTCCATGTCGGCATCGTCAGCGACCGCCCTCTTGACGGAGCCAGCGCTCAATTAACGCAGTCCGGCTGGGCCATCAACGCACCGGCAACCGAGGACCTGCCATGGGACGAAGGCGAAGCCCCGGAAGCATGCGACCGAACACCCTACGAAGGCCAAGACATCCTTTGGCTTGGTTTTCGTTTGAAACTTGACAATTCAATGGTGGACGGTGAAGGGAAGGCTGTGCTTTCGGTCACCGACATCGACGGGTTGGTCAAATCAACATCCCTCTCCCTTCTTTTCCAGCATGCACCCACGGAGTTCGTGGAAGTCACGCACTCCGAGCCGCTTCCTGAAACCGACCTCTTCACCAACCTGACCGTTTCCGACTTGGACGGTTTGGACCGTGTTATCTGTGCATACAACCTCTTCGATACCACCAGCAACCTGTTGAGTCAATCGGCCATGGCGGCTGGACCCGAAGGCGTGTTCACGAATCAACTCCGGTGGCAGTATCCGATTCCAAGGTCGCTGGCCAACACGACGTTGACGGTCAACATCACCTGCGTGGACGACTTGCAGCAGGCCTTTGTTCACGAAACACAGCTCACGGTCGGCCCTGCACAGACCTGCCTGTCCTGCTCTGCATCGGGCAACGAAACGCAGGTGCCTGCCGCCGAGGTGGAAAGCGACGGGGTGCAGAAAACGGCCCTGGGGTTGATCGTTGCCATCTTTGCCGTCCTGGGGACCCTGCTTTTGCTGCGGCGAAACGGGCGGGCCGACAACGAGACCGCCTGGGGTGAAACCGACCCGTTGAACATGGCTTCCCTCGAGGACTTGTTTGAAGGCGTGGAAGACGAAGCCGTTTTTGGAAGCGGTGACGACCCGTCCCCTCGGCCGACCTTCGTCCCGGATGGATGGACGGTGGAGGAGTTCAAACGCTGGTTGGACGGCCCCGTTCCGGAGGGTTGGACGGCCGAACAATGGAGTGTGTACGGCCAAGAGAACCGGACGCTGCTCGCTCAAACAACCCACGAATCCCAAGAGTGAGGTTGAAGCACCACCGCTTCCACCTGCCCACCATGGCAACAGGCTACGTCCTCATCAACGTTCAACCAGGAACCGAACAAAGCGTGTACCAAGCGGTCAAATCCCTCCCCCATGTCACCGATGCTACCGTTCTGTTTGGCGACCACGACTTGATTGTCAAACTTGAGGCCGATGCCCTCTCCACCATCGCGAAATCTGTGGTTGAGCATATTCGTTCCGTTGAGGGCGTGATCAACACCAAAACCCTCGCAGGTGCTGATTTGATTTGAAGCGTGAAAAACCGGGGTGCATGGCCCGCATCAACGATTTTTATGACGCTGGAAAAGGGTACTGAGCGCCATATGGGGCGCAGTCTTGCCTTTTTTTGGAGAAAACATTATATGCTCAACGGTGTAACCGTGCACTGGAGGTAATCCAAATGTCAGACGGAAAGAAATACTTCGTTCTCATGGAGAACGGAAAAGACACGAGCCAAGTATTTGCGAGCAAGCAACCCCGCGGTGCAGCCTTGAAGGCCGCAACGCGCGGACACACGAACATCCGCCTACGAGAGCGTGGCACCAAGCGTGTCCACGTTTTCACGGGCAGCATCTCGATGGTCGACAAGCCTGCTGGTGGCCCTGCTTGGCTCCCAGACAAGATCAAGAAGGCCAACGTCAAGAAGCAAGGCATCGAGCACCTCTGAGTGCAGCCTGCTGCTGACCTTCTTCCAACTCACCGAGTTGTACAACGGCCCCTCACGCGCCAAGGCTCGTTCGGGGTCCCAACCTCTTCTCCCTCATCCAAGGCGATGAGTTGATAAACACGGCCATTCATGTGTTGTTGTCCTCAGGGACACGGGATGCACACCCGCTTCGGCGGGGGGCGGTGACGCCAATGAACGAACGAGAGAAGCGAACGCCACAACCAAAGGCTCGACGTCCGAGTCAACGGAGGTTGGTGGACGACGATCTCAACCTCCCTGCACGGCTTGTTCACCTTCGTCACCTCCCCTGGAAGACGTGTTACCAACGCCAACTTCAAGCTGAAAACAAATCCGAGAACACACAAAAATCCTACTTCTACGGGCTGCGGGCCCTCGTCGAAACCACCCTTCCTGGCGAAGATGTCCTTGACGAAGCGGCGTTCGAGACCATGTCCATCGAAACCCTCGCCCTCCGAATGGAGCCGATGAACGGGCGTTTGGACCTCTGGGCTCACGGTATTGCCGACCTCCGACCAACGACCTTCAACGCCCGCCTTGCTGCGGCGCGGCACCTCATCAAGTGGCTCGGGCTCCTCTGGCCCGATCACCTCCAGCGCGCCCGTACAGGGAAACGCTTGCCGAGGACGTTGACGCGACGGGAGCTCACCACGGTGCTGGAGGCGGCCAACGTCAGCGAAAACCCCGCGGCCGCTCTGGTCGTGACCATGATGCTCGACACGGGCATGCGGGTCAGTGAGGTCTGTGCGCTGAACATTGAAGACATCGATTTTGATGACGGTTCCGCTCGAATCATGGGTGGCAAAGGCGACAAAGACCGTTTGGTGTTGTTCACCCAGCGCACGCTGGCACGGCTCCAGGCTTGGCTCCCGATCCGTGAGCGCCTCCATCCTGACGACGTCGGGGCCTGTTTTCTGAATCGGCGAGGCCGCCGTCTGCAGCCTCGGGGGGTGCAGCGCATGATGGACACCCTCGCCGAAGAAGCCGGTCTTCTCAAAGGGAAATTGACGCCCCACGTGTTGCGACATAACTTTGCCACGGGCCTGCTCGAGCGCGGTGCGGACTTGGTGACCATTCAACGACTGATGGGGCACGCCACCATCGCCACAACCCGGGTCTACCTGGAAATCTCCGACCAAACACTTAGAGAAGTCTATCATCGAGCCCAAGCGATGCGTGAAGAATTGGACGAGCAACCTCCGGTCGTTGAGGCTGTTGAAGAGACGACGCCTTCCACCAGTTCAAGAGGAATTGTGGAGTCAAGAGGTTGATTTTTTTCGCTTACTCACCCGTTCAGGCCCTGTCCATCCCCGGTTTGGCGCTACGACATTTCCAACATGGCCGTCAACGGGACAGTATTTCCCTGAGCGACATCGAGAACAATTTCCTTTTGCTGGTTGTTCGACGGTTTTGCGGAGACGTCCGTATTTACGCCGAGGCATGCTGGACATTCCAAGAAGAAGGTCTTCAAAGGTAGCGGTGATTTCAGCGCTTCTTGAACCAAGGCATGTCCTTTACTGAACGCGGTACGCTGATGGTGTTGCCCTTTCGTCCCTCGTCCTTCTTGGTTTTCAGCGATGTTGCAGCAGAGGTCGTTTTCTCGACGACGTCCTCCGCAACCTCCTGGCCTTTGGCGACCGCCTTTTGCGTTGCTTTCTTGGCGGATCCGGTGGCCTTTTTGGCCCCTGTAGCGGCTTTGGAACTTGCCTTCTTCGCCGTGGAGGCGGCTTTTGAGCCGGCGTTCTTGACCTTGGATTTGGTCGCAGCACCGGCCTTCTTTGCGGTTGACTTGACAGAGGAGGCGGCTTTGGCAGCGGACAACACTTTGCTCGCAACGGAAGCAGAAAGCCCTGCGTTTTGCAAATCTTTCGCACTTGCCTTGGCGATCTTGGCGACGGTGGTGAATTTACTGTCAGCCAATTTCTTAGCGGTGGCGGCTCCAACACCGGGAAGGGAGGTGATTTCGGCGGACGAGTCTTTCTTACCCATGGTTCCTCGGCAGCCTTATGCATCTGCCCTGTCTTGAACCTTCCTGCCGCATCCAACGAACACCCCCAGCGGTTTCTTCTTGAGCGACGACGAACTCCATCCCCACATGGAGGAGATGCTGCCGGGCGGAACCGAGCCTTGGCACCGCCTTGATGCCAGCAGATCTCACCATTACAGCCAGATGCAACTGAGGCGCTGCATCGAGGACCGCAACCCCCTTTTGGTTCAGATGGAGGATAAATACCGGTCGAGGGAACTTGTGGCCTCGAAAAGCGTTGGACGTTTGACGGAGTTGTTTCACTGGTCGGATACGAGCACGGCTCTGCCTTGGGACGACCTTCCCGAGCGCTGCGTCATCAAAACCAACCATTGGTCTGGCGGGGGCTTGTTCATCATGGACAACGGAGATGAACCGCTTGAGGATTCAAATCGAGCGTTTCGTCCGTGGGCTCGTCACAAGAACTGCTACCGCGTCGTGCGCAACGGCAGGGACCAATACGGAATTCCATGGCCAAGGTGGCGAATTGAACGAAACCTGAAGAAATGCATGGACAACGTGTTCCCTATTCCCTTGGAATGGGGTGCTGCTAACATCGAACCCCGTGGCGTCATGGTTGAGGAGTTGCTGCTCGACGGAAACAAACTTCCCCACGACTGGAAAGTCCATGTTTTTCACGGCAAAGCCGGTTTTATTCAATACGATACGGGGCGATTGGGCGAACACTGCCAAGCCATTTACGACCTTGAAGGGCAGCGGATTCATCAAACCGCGCCACGATGGAACCCGGGTGACTTGCCCATGAATTTGGACGAGGTGTTGACCCCGAACTTGCGCAAGTCCCTGATCGCCACCACCGAACGCTTGGCCGAGGACATCGACTACTCGAGGGTTGACATGTTTCTGGTCGGCGATGAATGGGTGTTCGGTGAGTTCACAAATTATCACCAATCCTGCCATCCCCAATCCATCGAATGGGAGGAATTGGGCGGGAAGTTATGGGCAGCTGGCCCAGAAAACACGACCACAGAGGGGCCCTGATGGACCGAATCGTCGACCCGTTGCGGTCGGTGCTCGTCGCCCAAGTTCGCAAGGCGGACGCATCGCACTGCATGGACACGACCACCGGTTTGCTCCGCGGAAAACACTTCCAAGGTCCAAAATCAACCGTCTATCTCGGCGATGTTGCTCAAGCCGTGCTCGCCCACTTGCTCCTCCCCGAAACGCCTCGCTTCACCGAGCCTCCCGGCTACAACGAACAACGGTGGACGCTCGAGACCCAAAGCGGAGAACTGAGGGTGGAAATCGAATCCAAGCCGTACTGGGGCTTTGGCCTGGTCACCTCGGGCTATCTCAATCTCATCATGCTTGAAGGACCGCTTGAAGATCGCTCAAGGCTTGTGCTCGATGTTGTGAGTTCGCTTGGCCAGCCTCCCTGGGAGATGGCGCATCCGCGTCGCGCCGAGCGGTACATGATGCAACGGGATGGGGTGACCCTCAAAGCCAACGAAACGGCATGGGCAGCGTTGCGGAACAACGCCAAAACCTCCCTTTCTGAACGCATTCAAGCCTACGTTCAACGACGGGATGAAACGGTGGCCGCCATCCAAGACGACGAAAATTCCTCAGGATGGGTGAACGCCGTCGAAGAAGACCTCCACATGGCGAAACAGGCGCTGGCGGAGGACAACGCCCCGGGCGTGGAGCGGGCGCTTGCGCGCATCGAGGCATCGCTCATTCATCTGGATCGGACGGGTGACCGTCCCGTTGTGACCGCTCCCGCCGAACGCTTCGCTCTTGATGGGCCGGTGAGCGATTTGGGCGGCGCGTTCAAACCGAGCGATACGCAAGCGGCTGCCCTGCTCGCTCCCGAGGACGAGGTGCCCTTCATCGACCTTGCAGCCAAGGCCGACGAGGAAGAATAACGCACGCGTCGCGTTGATAAAGGGGAGGGCTTTGGCTTGAAACGGTCCTCATGGCAGCGAAGAAGAAGAAGAGCGACGGAAGCGGTATCCAACAAGCCGCCGGTTTGATTCGGTACTTCGACGAAGAGTCGGAAGATTCGTGGAAGATCACGCCCGCTCAAGTCTACTTCGCTTGTATTTTCCTCGGTGGCTTCTTCTACCTCGTCAACGAGGGCGTTGTTCAAGCCATCTTGGGTCTCTTTTGAGCCTTAAATCGGCTGAATCATCACGACTTTTCCGTCGTTTTCAGCCATGCACCTTGCCACCTCAATGGCGGTTGAGAAATCCTCGGTTACCCCCAAGATACGGTCACCGTCGTCGGAGGGGAGCACCAAGCGATGGGTGAGGTTGTACAACGTGGTCTCCTCGATTCGCTCAAAGACCCAATGTTCGTTTTCGATTCGGACCAGAGCAGGAACTTCAACGCTTGGCCCCATTTGTTGACCCACGCGTTGCGTGCGCGTCGTGAGGGAAGCGAGGTCCCGCACAGGTTTCCACATTCGCCGTCGGAGCGGCATGCTGACTTTTCGGTGTTGTTCAACGCCTGCGCGAAATGCTCGTGCCATAAGGGTCCCATCCCTGAAATCCGAAGATTTCGATTCCTGCTGCGCAAGTGTGGGCTATAACAAGCGCGACAAAAGAAGGGTTCAAACCGCCGTTTCGCTCAATGCCTCACGAGCCCATCGTCTCGATAGGAAATGGGAAGCGATGGTTGATGCGAGCAAAAGCAGCAAGCCCCCAAGCAGAGCCTCTCGAGGTGTTTGAGCCATGATCGGCGCGACCACAACGCTTGCGATGAACACCAAACCAAGCCCCTGATGAAGGGTTGAGGAGCGAATGTCCTCCTCCAGGAAAAAGGGCAAGAGCACCAACACGGCGGCGGCAGCGAACAATCCAGGAACAAGCAACCACGTCGACGCTGAAAACAGAGGACCTGCTGATACGGTTACCAACCACCCCATGCGAAACCACCACGCCTCGGGTCGTTGCGCTGCGTCGTAACCGACCGAGGGGAGCATCATCAAAAGCCCGCATGCAAGAAACATCAGCGAGACCAATCGCCACGCCGTGGACGCTGCAACTGCCCCGTCGCCGTAGAGATGAACACGGTCCACCACGAGCCATGTCACCCACAGCAACACAAGAGCAGCGAGCATCAGCCCAACACCCAGCGTTCGGGTTTGTTTCGGGTGTTGGGAGAAACGGTGCTCAACATCGACCAGAGGACCGTGAAACAAAGCAACAAGGGTGGCGTAGCTCGCAACGAGAAGCGCAGCGTGGGGGCGCGTTGTTTGCATGGGTCGAGACCACCAGGCCTGGGTGAACACGTCGGTCTGGAACACGGCAAGCCACGCCAAAACACCGGCCAACCAGGTTTTCATCAACGCCCGCGACACGAGGAGTTTCGTGTCTTGGTTGGCGGCCATGCGGGACGTCCCCACCAAAATCTCCCCTCCCATTATCACCAGCAAGGTGAACAAAACCATCCACCCCAATTCGGTCCATACAGAAACGGGGACGGTCGGTGTAGCTGGCAAGTTTGCCAAGGAAGCGTGCGCCTCAACGGGAAACAACAACAGCATCCCCAACAACATCCAAGCAGCGTTGTGGGCCATCATGCCGATTCGAACGGAATGCCTCGTCGCTTCGCTGACGTGGCGAAGGCTCGGCAGGGAGGGCGCACCGAGAGCGAAGATCGCCAACGCCAACATGGCGCCCTCGAGGCCGCCGTAACCGGTGAAGAGCACTTGCAAGCGCTCGATCATGGTGGCCGACGAACCGAGGTACAAGGCCACCTCGTTGTGGCCTGAATCAAGGGTCAGCAACCCCAACGCCCGGTGCGCAACAAGCCCCGACAACATGAACACCGGCGCACCGAGATAGAGGCGGTGGAGCCAGGGGTTTGGGCGGAGACGAGGTTCGAGCACCCCTGCGCCCAACCACGACACCAACACCAGCACCAAGACGGGGAGGTACCACGGGGCAGCATCCGCCAGCATGGGCCGCAACTGAACGAGACATCCTTTCATCGTGGCGGAAGACCAAAAGAGGCCTTGCATGAGCAAGGAGCGTGAGGGGAAGGGACATCGCCGAGCAAGAGCGGGCGGACGCCGCTCGACGTTCACCGCTCACCGCCCTCGTCGGTCACCTCGGTCGTGACCCGGTGGCTTGGCTCCAAACCGCTCTCGCCCCGCTGCCCGAAACCTTCCGCATCAGCCTTCATCGCACGGATCGTTCTTGGACCGTTGAACAGGTCAAGGCGTTCGGTGCAAAGGCCTTGCCGTGGATGGCTGAAGAAACGGCCTTTGCGATGCCGTTTGAACGAGGAAAAGCAACGGGTGATGCCGGACGAATGATGGCGTTGCTCCACGAAACGGGGCGTATCACCCGCCAAGAAGCCGCGAGCATGCTCCCCGTGCGGTTGTTGGACGACGATGCGAATCGCTTGATTCTCGACCTGTGTGCTGCGCCGGGCTCGAAGACCACTCAAGTCGCCGAGAAACTTCACCCCGACGGTGTGGTCATCGCCAACGAACCCGTCTCTGGCCGGCTAAACATGCTGGTGAGCAATCGCAGCAGGCTTGGTCTTGCCAACGTGGTAGTCACGCAACATGACGGACGCCACTTTGCTCGCCTCCCCCCGCCGGGCGTTGACGCCGTCCTGGCTGATGTCCCGTGCACGGGTACGGCAACGACGAGAAAAAACAGGGATGTTTGGTGGCAGTGGACCCCAAAAGAAGGACGCAAGATGTTCACCATGCAGGTTGAAATCGCGAGCCGGGGTGCTGCGTTGTTGGTCCCCGGTGGCGAACTGATCTACTCCACCTGCAGCGTGGACCCGATCGAAAACGAGGCCGTGGTCGCTGAATTGCTCCGACGCCACCCGTTTCTTGAGGTAGAAACCGTCGAGATCCCCGGGCTTACCCTCCACCAGGGGCTGAATCAATGGCCGCTGTTGAACGAAGACGGCACGCGCTGCGACGAAGACGTTGTCGAGGAATTGCCCTTCTTCGCCGACCACCACCGTTCACCAGTGGACCGTTTGCGGCAAGGCCTTGGCGAGAAGGAAAACGAAGAACGCATCGCTGAGGCTCTGCTCGGATGCGGTCGTTTGTGGCACGAAGACCACAACACGGGAGGATTCTTCGTCGCCAAACTCCGGCATCGAGCCGATGCGTCGCCCGAGGGGACGGCGGCGGCCTACCGTTCACGACGCGCCGTTCGCAATTCAACGGACTGGACACCCCCGTTGAAACGATTGCCTCCGGTGACCGTGAACACCGTCGTTGAAGCCGATCACGAGGTGTTGAACACCGTTGAAACCCTGTACGGCATGGATCTGAGCCCCTTTTCGGTGTGGCAGCGAGGAAAGCGTCTCAACGTCGCACCCCCGCTGGTGAAACAGCGCTTGTTTGACCCCCCATCGCCAACCAACAAAGGCGATGTGTGGCCCGGTGGAAGTTTTCATCCAATGCGCGTGGCGCACGTCGGTTTGCCGGCTTTCACGCTCAAGAAAGACTCGTGGCGCTCTCGTCAAGAGGCCGTGTACGTGCTTCGAGACAAGTTCACGGCCAACATCACCGACATCACCGAGGATGTTTTCGTGCGTCTTTTGTGCGGATGGGCACCCTTGCTCGATGAGTTTGAATCTGAAACAGGATTGAACAACCTCCCCTCCGGGGCCTTCCTCTTCACGTCCGAAGTATCCTACGGCGTCGAGGTCTTGTCCGTTTGGCTCGGCGCCCGAGTGACCTTGATGGTGGACCTCAACGAGCAGAACATCTTGCGTCGAAAATTGGGGTTGCCGTGGCGAGACGAGGAGGAGACAGCATGAGAGGACGCTGGTGGAGCGCCTTGCTTCTCGCAGCCATGCTTACGCCCGTGCTTTCGTCGGCTGCTTCAACGTGGAGCATTCACGCCCACGCACCGGTGCCCGACGAGGACGCCGAGGTGTTGCGGGAAACGTTCCTCTCGGCCGACATGGAGGCCCCTTCACGACCTTCCAAGAGCGCAACGGTGGATTGGGTGTGGTGGTCGTGGAGCGAGCCCACCGGTTCGGATTGGCCCAACGACGACGCCATCTACCGTCAACAGCATTTCAATCTCTCAAGTTCAACCGTGAACGCCACCGGGCATCAGGTGGAACACCGCCGCATCACCACCGATTTGGTGGAGATGAGCGGGCGTGTGAACGTCGTCGCTGCCGAGGACAACGCTCGCTTTGTGACCTTTGAGGTGGACATCACGCCAAGGGTGAATCTCTCGGATCAAACCCTCCTGTACCTCGTGCTCACCGAAGACCGGGCACGGGACGTTCACCATCGTCAGGTTGACCACCTCGTTCGCGAGTTGCGCCCTGAGGTGGCGTTTTCCCTGAAAGCGGACAACACCACGAGCATGACCGCCATGCTCGCCGCGGACCATCTTGCAGCAGCGGGCGTGGACTTGACCGACCAAACCACCGGATGGTCGTACACCATCGCCTTGTTCGGCGGGAGAGAAGGCAGTGAAACCAGCGAGTTGCTCCTCCTCAAACACGACCGCCTTCCGGCGCCAACGCTTCATCTCACGGCTGCTCAACGGTGGTTGCCCCTCACCATCACGGCGTTCGCCCTTGTGGCGATGGCCAGCATTGTCGCCGCCTCGTCCAAACGCGAACGAACCGTTCCCGTCCTGAAAGCCCGATGGACCGACGTTGACCGCTCGATCATGACTTTGACCTTGGAGGCCGGTGAGGTTCCCTTCACCGTGACGCAATGGAGCGTTCAACCGCCTTGGTCGTTTCGGGGGCGGCCTCCGGTGCGGACCTTTGAAGCCGGCGAGCACGTCGATGTGCTGGTTCGTTTCAAATCAAGTCACGACGCTGAATGTCACCTTGAATCGTCCATAGAAATCGAGGGTTTTGGGGCTTGGCGTCAACACGTTTGGCTCAGCAGCCCGTTTCAACGCCCCGAGGAGGACCTCGAGAGCAGCGAGGCGGAATGAAGGCTTGAAGAGCATCCCCCGCCTCTCCCCGTCCGATGAACCTGGACGAGACCGACGTCGCCCTTCTCCGCTTGCTCAATGAGGATGCCCGTGCAAGCCACCGGCATCTTGCCCGGACGCTCGGCCTTGCACAAGGCACCGTGACCAATCGGCTTCGTCGATTGGAGGACGAAGGCATCGTCGTGGGGTACCGCCCAGTCTTCAACCCGCAAGAACTCGGTTGGTCCATGACCATCATGGCGGGCCTTCGTATCGTCAAAGGTCGCATGATCGATGTCCAACAGCGCATTGCGGCCGATCCGAGGGTGTTCGCTGTCTACGATGTCACCGGTGATTGGGATTCCATCGTGCTGGCCAGGGTCCGAGACCGAAACGACTTGGACAACCTCACGAAGACGGTGTTCACGTTGGACGGCGTGGCTCGGTCGTACACCCATGTTGTGCTCAACACCGTCAAGGAAGATGCTTTTCCTTCCCTTCCACCTCAGGAATAAGGCTCCGGGGGTCGTACAGGTCGACCAGAGGCAAGAGGACGTTCACCAATCCCGACAGGCCCTCGACCACCCGTGTTTCGGGTTTCAAGCACACCATCAGCGTCGAGCGCAAACGTTCGTCAAATTTGACATCCAAGGACTCTAAATTTCGTCTGCACGTCGTTTGGAGGCGCCCCCCTGTCCGGTCCCAATCCATCAAGAGCACCAAACTCGGACCGTTGTCGGTGGTGTTCACCCTCCCGTAACGCTCCACGAGTTTGAGCACGACATCATCGACGGGCCAGCCCCGATGAAGCAATTCCAAGGGCCCGGTAAACCCTAGCCGTTCAAGGGCACGTCGGTCCCGCCGGCCCTCCACGAGGATACCGACACCGAGCTCCCTGTTTCGCTGTCGCACCTCAGCCAATGCCTGTGCCGCTTGGTGCCACCGGTGCTCAGCATTGGAGGGCCCTCGGACGTTTGCACCAGCGTCGTCAATCGGCACAGCAACCACTCTGCAATACGGGACGAACTTCGCCCACGGGTGTTCTTCCGAGGTGACCATCATCAAGGTTCGTTTCCCAAACGCCTCCAGGGCTTGGTGCACCGCCTGAGAAGCACCGCTGTGAAAACTTCTTCAAGCACCAACCGCATTGGTTGGGCTCTGGAGTCGAGGGGCCTTCGCCGGCGAAGAAGAACCCGCGGGTTGGCCCTGATGAAAGGTTTCAGCACCTACAAATTACCTTCCCCACGGGGGGTTCAAGTAGCACGGCCCGGTGTTAAACGTTGAGGCAAGAAATGGCGTCGAAATCGTTCAATTTCATCACCAAAAAATCGCGAAAAAAACGCAGACAGGCCTGCGATGTGGCCTTCAAAACAAATCACGGTTCTAACCCCCATCAAGCAACGCTTAAGGGGGGGCAACACGGCCGGTTAAACAGGGTGGTTGCATGGTAGCAGAAGACACGGTATTCTCTGTCCTGTATGATAAGTTCATGTTTTGGTCCATTCTCGTGGGCATCTTCACCTTCGGATGGATGTTTTTGGCCATGATTCGCTACCGCGACGGCGTTGAACCCGACACCACGCATCTGGACCACATCGAAGTGGGCTCCTTCCCTGTTGACCGGCATCACACCACCCTTGAGGTGTTCTTCTATGTCCTGCCGACGGTGATCGTCGCTTGGCTCGTGGTCCTGGCGCTCTCCTCAAACGTCGCCGTCTGGACCTTCGATGCCGATGATGAAGGCGTCCACAACATGGAAATCACCGGAAAACAGTGGTTCTGGGAATACAAATACACGGACAGCCTCACCTGGGAAGACGACCCCTCGCTCACCGGCATTGACGTGACCTGGTCGGGCACCACCCTCAGCGTGGCGAGCACCAATTCAGAAGCCGTCAACATCTCGTGGGCCAAAGACGACGGAACCAGCGGAACCGGTGCTTTGGACCAATTGACGGGCACGGAAGACCTTGACGAGGCGTTCAATCCCTTCCTCTACTCCACCGTCCACGTCACGGACGCCGACGGAGCCCTGCTTCACACGTGGATGCACATCCCGACGGGACACACCTTCTCCTCGGCGCTCGGCGAAGACATGATTCTCCCCTGCGACCAGAAAGTCATCTTCGAAATGCACTCCAAGCCTCACGACGATTCCAACCCCAACTACGTCGGCGTTCAGCACTCCTTCTGGCTGCCCGAGTGGGGCGTCAAAGAGGACTTGGTACCCGGCCTCGAGAGTGGCACCTACATGACCATCGTGGCCGACGACCCCGGCACCTTCCCGATTCGCTGCGCAGAATACTGCGGCAATCAACACTCGTTGATGATCGGCCAAGTTTCCATTGTGGCCGCTGAAGGCACGGATTGCTCGACCGACACCGGCGTGAAGAAATCCGGTGACAACAGCGACGGAGGTGACTACTGATGCGCGGCCGTGTTGCAACCTTGCTTGGCGTGCTCCTCATCGCCTTGTTGGCCGCCCCCCAATTCACGGCTGCTCCAGCCGGCATCGGCTCAGCCGGTGACCAAGGGTGCACGTGTCACGGCGGAGCCTCCCCCGACACGACGGTCTTGGTCGACGGTCTCCCACAATCCTACAACGCCAGCGAAACGTACACCTTCACGGTGACCGTTGTCAACGACGTGATGGAACTGTACAACGGCGGTTCGCTCGAGGGCGATGACCCGTGGAACGGTCGTGCAGGAGGTTACCGCATCCTCGTGTCTCACGGCGAGGTCGTCGCCGTGCCCGAATCCCAAGGCCAGGTCATGGACGGTGGACTCACGCACACTGAGGAAAGCAACACTGTCCGTTCGTGGACGTTTGAATGGACGGCTCCTGCCGCCGACGATATCAACGTCGAAATGAAGGTCTACGGTAACGCCGTGAACGGAGGCTCGGGTTCTGGAGGCGACTACTGGAACGAGGTGCAGTTGGACATCCCCGGCGTCAACGCCGGCGCCGTTGCTGCGAGCGCCAGTGCATTGATCATCTTCCTCACGTCAATCGGCCTTGCTGCTGGACTCATCTTTGCAGGCGTGTTGTGGGTCTTCTACCGTCGCTCTCCGGAAACGTTCACCATGGAACGGTTCTGGGGCTTCCTGAAGCCCTGGTTGACCACCACCGACCACAAAGAGGTCGGCATCATGTACTTCCTCTTCGGTTTCTTCTTCTTCCTCGTCGGCGGTTTGCTTGCGCTTCTCTTCCGAATCCAGCTCGCCCTGCCCGAGAACGACTTCTTGACCTACGACGAATACAACTCCTTTTTCACCCTCCACGGAACCACCATGATTTTCCTGGCCGCCATGCCGATGATCGCCGGGTTCATGAACTACATTCTCCCGCTCCAAATCGGAGCAAAGGACCTCGCCTTCCCCCGAATTAACGCCATGGGCCTGTGGTTGCTGGTGTTCTCCGCCCCGCTGATTTTCACGGGCATCTGGTCGGGCGAAGGAGCCGACATCACGTGGGTGATGTACCCGCCCTATTCCTCGCTCAACGAGGCCAACCTCGGTTCGACGATGGCTGATTACGGTTCAAACCCCGGGACAACGGCGTTCATCTCCGGGATGATGATGCTCGGTGCATCCTCCACGCTCGGTGGTGTCAATTTCATCACCACCGTGTTCACCATGCGAGCGCCCGGCGTGACCTGGATGAAGATGCCCTTGTTCTCGTGGTCGGTCTTCATCAGCGTGTTCATGCTCTTCATGTCCTTGCCTGCGCTCATCATCGGCGTGGCGTTCCTGCTGTTCGACCACACCATCGGAACGCAATTCTTCGTCGCAGGGGGCGACCCCTTGCTCTTCCAGCACCTGTTCTGGTTCTTCGGTCACCCCGAAGTGTACGTGGTCATTGTTCCCGCCTTCGGTATCGTCTCCGAAGTGCTGGCGACGTCAGCACGTCGGTCCATCTTCGGTTACAAATCGATGGTGTTTGCCATGGCGGGCATCGGCATCGTCGGTTTCATCGTCTGGGGGCACCACATGCTCACCTCGGGGATGGACCCCTTCTGGCGAGCGGCGTTCATGATCACGACCATGCTCGTGGCCATCCCCACCGGAGCGAAAATCTTCAACTGGCTCGCCACGCTATGGGGCGGTTCCTTGGTCATGAAGACCCACACCCTTTGGTCGCTGGGCTTCCTGGTGACGTTCACGCTCGGTGGCATTTCAGGGATGTTCTTCCCCGTGGCCGGGCTTGACATTCACTTCCACGATTCGTACTTCGTGGTCGCTCACTTCCACTACGTGTTCATCGGCGGAACGGTCTTTGCCCTCTTCTCCGCGGTGTACTACTGGTTCCCCAAGGCCACGGGGCGAAAGTTGAACGAGACCCTCGGCCTCTGGCATTTCCTCATCGGCTTCGCCTCCTACAACGCTGCCTTCTGGCCCATGCACGCCTTGGGCATCATGGGTATGCCTCGAAGGACACACACGTACACCATCGAATCCGGCTTTGCCGAATACAACATGGCGGTCTCAACCTTCGCCTTCATCTTCGGTATCAGCCAGCTTCTGTTGGTTTGGAACATCCTCTACTCCGCACGACGTGGGGAGCCCGTGGGGAACGACCCGTGGGGCGGCTGGTCCCTTGAGTGGTCGACCACCTCGCCACCACCGACCCCGTCGTTCCACGAGATCCCCACGCAGCACGACATGAACGAAATCTACGGCCATCATCACGACAACGAGGTCCCGAGCCTCGGCGAAAAGTTGTGGAAAGCCGAGCCGAAAGGAATGGTCGTCGGCCAACTGGAGGGAGAAGAATGAGCGGTGGAGAAGCGCACGTGGAAAACAGCATCTGGATGCGAGCCGTGCTGTTCGGTGGTGTCTTTGTGGCCATCGGTCTGCTCGCTTTTGCAACGATGGGTGTCGGTATCGCCAATGTCAAGCACGTTGCTTACGAAGACGCCATCCACGAATACGAGGACGCGAAGTATGCCTACGAGAACGCCAAGGCCAACAACGCCAGCGATGCTGAAATAGCCACCCTCAAGGCAACCAAAGAGGAAGCCCACCACCACGAGGTCGAAGCCCACCTGTCCTACTTAACGTGGCGAACAGCGGGCATCACCATCCTGTTGATGTGTTTCACGTACGCCTCCTTCATTGGTTTGGGCGGTTTCCTCAACTCGGTCTTCCCCGACGACCACGGCCATGGCGACCACGGGTACGGCGGTGATGACCATGAACATCACGGCTCGGGTTCACCGATCGTCTTCTCCTTGGGAATCATGCTCTTCTTGATGGGTTTCCCCTCGTTCCAAGCCACCCTCGGCAACATGCTCTCGGGCGTGGACGCAAACCTCGGTGACCTTGGATTGAGCATGGTCGGACTTCTGTTCGTGACCGCAGGCGTAGCCAACTGGTGGCGCGAAGACCTGCCGTTCATCGGCAACAACGAGCAAATCGCCACGGAAACCGACGAATGGTTTGCTGGCGAGCACATCCGAAAAGCCGGTTTGTGGGTCTTCATCATGTCCGAAGTGATGGTCTTCGCGACCTTCTTTTCCTCCTACCTTCGTATGCGAACCGAATGGTGTACCGAATGGCAAGTAAGGGATGGAAACGAAAATTGTGCAGCCGTTGACACCCTGACCGCCTCGGATTTCCTGCGTCCCAACGGTGGTACGCTGGACGGGCTTGGTGGACAAGGCGACTTCATGACCCTGCTGCCGGGCGCCATCAACACCTTCGCGCTCATCATCTCTTCCTACACCATCGTGCTGGCGCTCAAGACGGCGAAGAGCAAGGACTGGCAAGCACCCACCGGTGTGCTCGGAAAAATCATGCCCACCAAGAAAGCCGCCATTCGCAACTACCTCATCGCCACCTTCCTGCTCGGTTCGATGTTTATCGTTCTGAAACTCGTTGAGTGGAGCCACTTGGTCGCCGAAGGATTCACCATCGGCGCAGCCGGTACGACCGGGCAAGCGGCCTCCATCTTCTACGTCGCCACCGGTGCACACGGACTCCACGTCTTCATCGGCTTGTTGGTCATGCTCTACCTGATCTTCAAGGCCGACACGGTTGGCTACGACGAGAAGAACGGGCAAGGCATCGAATACTTCGGCCTTTACTGGCACTTTGTTGACTTGGCTTGGGTGGTCATCTTCCCAGCCTTCTATCTGTATTGAGGTGAGATTATGGGAGAACACGAAACATCTGGAATCTTTGAGTCGTTGGTTGAAAAACTGCCAGGAAATTTTGACATCTACTTTTGGAACTTCGTCATCCTGATGATTTTCACCGTCTTTGAAGTCGGTGCGGTCTTCTTTGATGTCATTCCTGGAACGGACATTGAAATCTCGCTTTCCTTGGTTTGGGCCATCCTCATCGGTGTCGGGGTCGTCAAAGGTTACGGCATTGCTGCCTACTTCATGCACTTGAAGGGAGACCCACGGGTGTACACCCGCACGGCCCTTTTCCCCGTCTTGTTCGTGCTGCTCATGCTCTGGGGAATCGGTCTCTCCAACCCCGGTGCGGTCGGTGACCTCCCCGCTTGGTGCACACCGTTTTCCGATGGCTACGCAATGAACCGCTAAGGAGCGAGATGCATGCGCAACTGGAAAGCCCTCGTTCTCCTTGTGCTTGCGTTGCTCCTCATCGCACCGGTTGAAGCCTACAAAGGCAGTCAGTTGACGCGCGGTCCAATTGAATCCTTCCAACTCATTGACCAGAACGGTGATGCCTATTCCTTCGACTTTGACAGCGAAGGGGTCATCGTGGCGTCGTTTATCTTCACCCGGTGCCCCGATGTATGCCCCGTTATCACCCAGTCGCTGAAGAGCGTTGAACAAGAACTCACCGAGCGTGAACGCCAAGACGTGACCTTCGTTTCCATCACCGTTGACCCCGAGCACGATTCTCCTGAACGCCTGGCTGCATACGCAGAACTTCACGGCGTGGATTGGCCTCACCTCACCGGGACTTCTGAAGAACTCGAACCCGTATGGGCAACCTTCGGTCTCGTCGTTCAAACGGCGGTGATTGAAGCCCACGTGATGCCGTATCAACCTGCCGAATCGTCGGTAACGATCGCAGGAACCAACAACACCGACGGCCAATACATGTTCGCCCTCAACGCTTCACTCGCAAGCGAGATGCTCGCCGTTGACCGGAACTGGACCCTCAACACCTCGCTCACGAGTTTCGGAACCATGCTCCACGGCATCAACGGTGTCGATGCACCCGACGATGGCGCGTGGTATTGGGAACTCAATCTTTGGAACGAAAGCGGAAACGAATGGGTGACGAGCGACGTTGGCATGGACGCCGTTGACGTGCTTCAAACCCCCCACTTCGCTTGGGTAGCCTCAAACGCCAACCGTTCCAATCTCTCGACACCCGACCCGGAAAACGGCATGAGCATGGCCGTCATATGGCCCAACGGAAGCGCTGAGACCGTGTCCAGCGAGAGCTTCACGGGGTACCATTTGACCGAGGGTGCGCTGGGAGAGGTGGGCATCAATCGGACCGTTGAAGCAACGTCGTTCGGACACTACATGTCGTCGCTTGATGACCTCGTCGCTCCCGATGACGGGTCGTGGTGGTGGAGCCTCTCTGTTTGGAACCAAACATCCGGAGAATGGTCGACATCCGATGTGGGCATGGATGGACTATCAGAGCCCGAACACATCGCTTGGGCGCCGTCCACGCTCAACGCTTCCACGCTTCCTTCACCGGTGAAGAGCAATGCCGACACGTCCGTTTGCAACGGGCACGGCCGGCACATGGGGTCGGGTGAAGGCAAGCATTGCATGTGCGACGATGGATATGCATGGGACGGTGATGACCGCCTCTCGTGCATCCCGGATGTCACCGAAGACTACACGGTCGGACACTCGACCATCGTTTACATCCTCAATCCAGCACGGGAGCCCGTTGTCGCATGGGCAGGCGATGATTGGCGCCCCGAGGACGTCGCGGCCGATATCCAAACCGTCCTCGAAGTGGAACGTCTCGGCGGTCATGAACCTGAAGTCACGCCAGGATTGGGGATCTTCGGGGTGTTCGGAGCCTCTCTGGTCGCTTATTTGGCGGGTGTGCGCACCACCAAGCCCAATCCGACCCAAGCGAAAGGGGAAAAAACCGAACCGCATGCGTGAAGCCGAAGCAGTCGTCGCATAGCCTGGTATTGCGCCGGATTTGAAATCCGGTGTCCCCGTGACTCGGGAGTTCAAATCTCTCCGACTGCGCCATTCTCTCTCCTTAAGCACACAGGGAAGACTTCTCAAACTCAACCCGCTCTCATCAGCACATGCGACGAGGCTTGCTCGCTCTGTGTTTGTTCGCCAGCATGGTCCTTGCCGGGTGTCTCGGTCCTGCTTCGGCCGCCTGGGGCAGCGGCAACGACGCCGTTGAGGTCCAATTTTCAATGGAAGGCACCAACGTGAAAAGCGGGCTTTCCGGTTCGGCCACCACCGAATCGGTGATCCCCGTTGGTTGCACTTCCGGTGACGATGGTCTCGCTCTCGAAGCAGGGCTTGGCCAGCCGGTGGCCTTTACAGGCTATCTCGCTGCAAGCCATTTCTACACCGCTCACGACACGCTCATGGGTGCACGCGGCCTCGACTTCGGCGTGACCACCGCTGTAGCGGTGCAATCCATGCCTTTCAACGATGCAGCGGGTGTGGTTGACGGGGACGGTGCTCGAATCGACGTGAAGGATTGGAGTTCACCGTTGAACCCCGAAACGGGTGCGGGGAGCGTTGATCTCGATGAGTTGGACAGCGACGCGGAAACAAAATGGTTCATTCTCGGTTTGATCCCCAATTCTGAAAACGTCCTTGAAGGCATGAAAGCCCTCAACGAATGGCATCAGCCCGTCTCCATTCAGGGCTACTTGGTCTCAAAGGGTGGCAATGAAAGTAACCCCACAGGTTACCTCAAATCGTGGCACGCCACCAACAACGAGTGCTCGCTCACCGTCAATTCCGGGAACAACCGAGAAGACCTGTACGTCCTGGTAAGCGGTATTGTTCTTGACGGAGCAAGCGTCAGCTCCAACGGTGAAAGCGACGATGAATGGGTGCAAGGCAACGTTCCGTTGTTGGGACGCACCGGCTTTGTTCTGTTTTTCCTCGCTGGCGGCGTCGGTGGTGCAGCAGGCCTGTTTGTTGTGTCGCGAAGCATGGTGATGCGCTCCGCAAGCCAATCCATGCAGACCCTTATCGGATCAGAGGGCATGAAAAAAGCGGCGAGCGTCAAATCCGATGCAAAGGCAGCCAAGAAAGCCGGTATGGAATCGCCAACCGAACGTCAACAACGCCTGGATAAAGAAAACACCAAGGCCCAAAAAGAAGCGAAGAAAGAGCGCCAAGAGACTCGAGCCTCACCGGTCAAGGACGACAATGCCCTCGGTGGATTTGACCTTGACAGCGTATTGGCTTCCACTTCAACTTCTTCCGGCCCGGGCGTTGGAGCCCCCGGTGGACGAAAGAGTTCGGTGGTGGTCTCACAAAGCGCCCAAGCCATTGAAGAGCGTGTTGTTCCATCCAACGAATCGCGGGCCTCCTCTGCACCACCAAGCGTGGGACAGTCACGCTCAAGCCCTCCATCTCCAAAGAACAACGCCGGTGGGCCCCCTCAACAAAGTGAGGCTCCCAAAAGCCAACCACCGGTCCGCCGTCGAAAAGCGGTCAAAAAAGCCGAGCCTGTTGAAGAGGCACCTGCGCCGATCGAACATCACGAGGAAGAGGATTTCTCTGACTTCTCGTTCTGAACCGGGACGACGATGTCAACGGCGTGCTTGAGCACGTTCATCTCAAGGGGCGTTGAACCCAAATTCTCCCCGTCCACGTTGATGGCGGTTGGCTCATCGGTGGTGATGGCCAGCGATTTGAACCGATGATAGTCCACCTTTGGGTGGAAGACGTGTCGGCCCTCCGCTTTGAGCATGCCAAAGGCCTTGAGGATTTGACCGCGCTTCATGCGCTTCAGCACCCCGATGTCCATCTCGCCGTCATCAACCGAAGCTCCGGGAGCAAGCGGCAGCAACGAGCCACCGGTTTGGCTGTTTTGCACCAGGAAGAGCGTGAAGGCATCCGCCACGGAGCGACCGTTGATCGTCAGCGTTGCACTTCGCTTTCGATTGGCGAGAATCGCCATCAAAATGCCAACATCGTACCGAGCCGGCCCCAGCCAGCGCATGCGCTCAGCCTGAATGTTCGAGTCGACCCCCAACCCCCACGTGACCAGATTGTGGCTGAAACGCACCATGCGTTCTCCTTCGTTCCCCGGCAAACCTTCGGTCAGTTCAACCCGGGCGAGATCAAGGGCCTGAACGTGCCCTCCGAGAATCGCTTCAACGGCATCATCAACCGTTGCGAGGTTCAAATCGTTGGCTTGCGAATTTCCGGTTCCTGCAGGGACGATGGCAAAGGTTTGCCGTTGTTCGAGATTGAGCAGCATACGACCCGAGATGACCTCGCACAACGTCCCGTCGCCTCCAACGGCAACGATGGGTTCGTTCTCACCGACGACCAGGGCGGAAGCAAGCGTTACCAAGTGACCGCTGTACGCCGATTGGGACAGCGTTACTTCAACGCCTTCCTGTTCCAAACGAGCCTTAACTCGCTCGCCGATGGCTGCACCTTTTCGTTTCCCTGCGTACGGATTGACCAGAAGATGAACTTTGGAAGGTTTGTTGCGCCGGTGGGCCGGGTGCGTAAAGACAGGGGCGAATTGCGGCCGATGAACGCCCTTTTTCTTCCGAGTGGCCGTGTCCGCATCAAAATTGAGCGGTGGAGCGAACCCTTCGTCCTCTTGGACCATGAACCGTTGACGCCGTTTCAGCGCTTGAAGCCTTCTCTTGGTTGGTTTCAGCCCTTCATGGGAAGTGCATACGTCGTTATTCACTTTGCATATGCGCCCTCTTTTCTCGCATCACAGGAGAAAATTCCCAAGCAAGAGGTCTTGAACCCGGGCTTGCTCCGACGGTCGTGGACGAAGCGTGGAGTGAAGACGATCACGCGTTCATGGAGCGTGCCCTCCTCGTTGCAGAACGAGGCAGGGGCAAAGTGAGTCCCAATCCGCTGGTGGGTTGCGTTTTGGTCAAAGACGGCGTCGTCATCGCCGAAGGATGGCACGACCACCTCGGAGGCCTTCATGCCGAACAGATGGCGATTCACGACGCTGAAGAAAAGGGAAAGTCCCCCAACGGTGCCACAGCGTACGTGACCCTCGAACCGTGCAATCACTTCGGCCGCACACCGCCCTGCACCGAAGCGCTGATGTGGGCCGGAGTGAGTGAAGTGGTGGTCGCTCACGAAGACCCCAACCCCACCGTGCGTGGAAACGGGTGCCGTGTGCTCAACAACGCCGGGATTCCAACGCGAACAGGTCTCATGGAAGGCGAAGCCCGAGAGCAAATGCGCGCTTTTCTGCACTGGTGCGAGCACCGGCGTCCGATGGTAACGGTGAAACTGGCCGTGGACGTCAACGGGTCGGTGGACGACCGGTCTGAACGGGCACAACGCTTCACCTCGACAGGATGCCTCGAGAAAGTTCACGAATTGCGAAGGGATTGCGATGCGGTCCTTGTGGGCGTTGAAACGGTGAACCGAGACGACCCGCAATTGACCGTACGCAGGGTGCCTGCAACGCGACAACCTCTGCGAATCGTTCTTGACCCGAACGGCCGAATCAATCCTGCAGCAAGCATGCTCAGCGAGGGCGAAGACGTGATGCTGGTTCAATCCGAGTTCAGCACCCTGCGTTCCTTGCTCAACCAATTGGGCGACATGAACATCCAGCGGGTGCTGGTTGAAGGCGGTCCCTCAACCGTGCATCGGTTTTTGGAAAACGGTTTCGTTGACGAGGTGTTCTTGGTGCACAGCAAGGTCGAACACGCCCAACCGGTGCCCTCCAACCTCGATCGGACGGTGCTGATGAACGCAGGGTTGAGCTTGGAAGACGAGACGGTTTGGGGCGATGAGCGGGTTGAGCATTTCACCCGCCCGGCTTAACGCACCGTCAACACATCGTTCCAACGGTGCGAGGACCCCTTTCGAAACAGTTGGTCGTGAAAGGCCCGTTGTTGCATGTGGACGCACCGTGCAAGTCGGCCACGATGGTTGTAGCAACCCTGACGAGTATGAACCACGACCAAAAGGTCATCCAGCGAAAGGAGGGGGCCTG
>Ga0222715_10001378_pt1 | contig 23354 bp, 18 predicted proteins | sample C33_9DmetaG_FD_165056 | JGI IMG/M metagenome (GOLD analysis project Ga0222715, IMG submission 165056) | Estuarine water microbial communities from San Francisco Bay, California, United States - C33_9D | ecosystem: Environmental > Aquatic > Marine > Unclassified | place: USA: California...
CGAATGCAAATATACACTGCATTTTTAATTACGCAAACAAATAAAACTAATACTATAATAATGCGTCTATACTTTCCGTGTAAACGTTTTTAGGTGAAACACCAACTTGTCTGTTAACTAATTCACCGTCTTTAAATACTAAAACTGTAGGGATATTTCTAACTCCAAACTTTGCAGCAAACTCCTGATTAGAATCTACATCTAACTTACCAACTATAGCTTTTCCTTCATAATCTTTACTAACTTCTTCAATGATCGGTCCGAGCATTCTACATGGTCCGCACCATTCTGCCCAAAAGTCAACCATGACTGGTTTATCTGATTTTAATACTAACTCGTCAAAATTTGCATCTGTTATTTCTAATGCCATATTTTTAATTTATTTATTTTTTAAAAATTTAAAATTAACTAAACATATATTACTATTCAAATTATAAATACTTTAATTAAATAACTATAATTTGTTTTTAAAATACATATCCAATTTAAGCGTATCGCCCATTTCCTTTTGAAGAATGATTAACTCTTCGTATAAATCTTTAACTTTTGATTTATAATTTGAATTATCAGCTAAGTTGTTGATTTCATAAGGGTCATCGTTTAGATCATACAGTTCAATTCTTTTGTTTTTCGGAAATAACATTAGCTTGTAACCATCTTTTCGTATCATCCTTTGAAAATCAAAATAATTTCCGGGACAACATCCATATGTTCCATAAATAGCGTTATGAGTTTTATTATTGTCATTATTAAAGACTATGTCATAAAAACTTTTGAAATCAACATGATCAGGAACTGGGATATTAGCTAAATCTAAAGTTGTTGGAACAATATCTTGAAGGTAAATATCTTGACTGTAAACTGAACCTTTTTTAATATTTGGACCATTAATAATCATAGGAACTCTGATACTATGATCATATAAGCTTTGTTTCCCTATCAATCCATGCTGACCAACAGCCAAGCCATGATCTGATGTAAAAATAATATATGTGTTATCTAACATATTCTGATTTTCCAAATGAGAAACTATTTTACCTACTTGCTCATCTAAATGACTGATTATGGCAAAATATTCTTGAATGTGTTTCTTAACTGCATATTCAGACCTTGGATATGGGGCCAAGGCTTCATCTCTGAGACCTGGCTCATTTCCAATTTCTTTCCAAAATGGATGTTGAGGTGAATAATTTGGTGGTAATTTTATATTTTCAATGGGATACATTTCTAGGAATCGTTCTGGTGCTTGCCTAGGATCATGAGGAGCATTAAATGCTAAATACATGAAGAAAGGGTTGTCAACTTTTTTTGAGTCCTCTATCAAATTTATTGCATCATCAGCTAGAACTTCACTCCAATGTTTACCACCTTCCCAAAACCCTCCGTGAGAAGTATCGCTAGATTTCCATGAATTATCATCTTCATTAACTGGTCTTCCGTAACCAACCGGCATATACTTTTCAAGTTCTGATAAATCCCCAGATTGTTTTTTCCAAACACGTAATTGTTCGGCAAATAATCCTCTTTTATCATCTGGCATTCCTGGCCGTTTATTAACTACCACATCAAAAACTTTTTCTACTGGAAGTTGAACATGCCATTTTCCTGTCATATAGGTTTTATAGCCGTTTTCCTTCAAAATTTTAGGCCAAGTTTCACCAATTAAAACTGATTGATTCTTGGAAGATATTTGCGAATTAATTTGAACATTAGTTGGTGAATTAAATGCCTGTTTAGCTCTCCAAACAGATTTACCTGATATTATCATTGATCTAGAAGCGACACAAATAGCACCATGCCAAGCGCCCATATTATAAGCATTAGAAAAAACTGCACCGTTCTCAACCAACTTATCTAAATTTGGTGTTTGAACTTGTTTATCCCCAATTAAACCTACAGTATCAAATCTTTGATCATCCGTATAAATAAAAATAAAATTAGGTTTATCAATTTCACTTTTACATGACCAAAATAAACATGTAAGTAATACGATAACTAAAAAGTTTCTCATCATATTTTAAGATAATTTAAAATGAAGCTGCCTCTCTTTTATTTTAGAAATAAGATCTTCATTAATTGATATTTTGAAATTTTCACTTAGCATTGTTAATTTAATTTTTTCATTGTTTTCAAAGAATGAAAACTCAAGTTGATTTTTACCTTTATATTTTTTAAATAAATCAATTATATCCTTTGACTTTTTTTCATCTAAATCATCAATACTTAATTGAAGGGTCAACTTTTTAGAATTTTTTTCTAGTGTATCTTGAAGCTGCTGAAAAGAAAGGAAATTAATCCTTGGGTCACCAGTTTTTCCTGTATCTCTATTTCTCCATCCTTCTTTTACTAATAGTCTCATATAAACAAAGTTGTTCTCAAATAGAAAATGTTTAAACTTTAAATACTCTTCTCCAAATATTCTAAATTCATAAGAATCAGTATAATCTTCAACGCTAAAACTAGCCCAACCTTTTCCATTTTTTGATACTCTATGTTCAACCTCACCGATTATTCCACCAATTCTCAACTCCTTATTCAAAAGTTGATTTAAATCCTTAAGAACTTCAAGTGGAGCATTACAAAAATGTTTAAGAGGAGTCTGAAAATCATCAAGAGGATGGCCTGAAATATAGATTCCAACTACTTCTTTTTCTAATTTTAATTCCTCCAAAGTAGGCCAAGGTTCGCAGGGAGGTACTTGTGGTTCTTGTAATTGAATTTCATCACTATTTTCAAAGAGACTAACCTGAGCTGAATTTTTATTTTCTTGAAACTTAGCTCCAAATTTCAAGGCTTTTTCAACAAATGTTATTCCATCACCATTATCTTGTAAATACTGAGCTCTATTTACTCCCTCAAATGAATCAAAACCGCCAGCATATACTAAACTATCGAAAGCCTTTTTATTGGCAGAACGTAAATCAATGGTTTTAGTCAAATCAAATATTGATTTATATTTTTTTTCTTGTCTTCCCTCAATAATTGTTTTAACTGCTCCTGACCCAACGCCTTTTACAGCTCCCATTCCAAACCTGATTGCATTATTATCATTCACTGTAAATTTGTAAAAAGACTCATTAACATCAGGTCCAAGAACCTTAATTGACATCCTTTTACATTCTTCCATAAAGAAACTAACCTGCTTTATATCGTTCATATTATTTGAAAGAACTGCAGCCATATATTCAGCAGGATAATGAGATTTTAAATATGCTGTTTGATAAGCTATAAGTGCATAACATGTGGAATGAGATTTATTAAATGCATATGATGCAAATGCTTCCCAATCCTTCCAAATTTTTTCTAAAATTTCTCTTTCAAATCCATTTGACTCCCCTCCATCTAAAAATTTAGGTTTTAATTTACTTAACAGATTAAATATTTTTTTCCCCATTGCCTTTCTTAACAAATCAGCATCACCTTTTGAAAAGTTTGCAAGTTTTTGAGAAAGTTGCATAACTTGTTCTTGGTAAACAGTAATTCCATAGGTTTCCTTCAAAGTTTCTTCCATAGCAGGAATATCATAGGTTATATCTTCTTTTCCATTCTTTCTATTGACAAATGAAGGTATATATTCTAAAGGTCCAGGTCTATACAAAGCATTCATTGCAATTAAATCTTCGAACACTGTTGGTTTCAAATCTCTCAAATATTTTTGCATTCCAGCACTTTCGTACTGAAAAACCCCTACAGTTTCTCCTCTTTGAAATAATTCATAAGTTTTTTCATCGTCTAATGGAAGAGAATCAATATCGATATCTACATTGTGTTTGTATTTAATTAGTTTGACTGTATCCTTAATTAAAGTCAAAGTTTTTAGACCAAGAAAATCCATTTTCAATAATCCTGCACTTTCTACAACAGAATTATCATACTGAGTTACAAATAAATCTGAATCTTTTGCAGTTGCAATTGGAACAAAATTTGTTATGTCGTCAGGTGTGATTATAATTCCACATGCATGAGTACCTACATTTCTCAAACTTCCTTCCAAAATTCGAGCTTGATTAATTGTTTCAGCTTGAAGATCATCCCCTGATGAAATGGATTTTAACTCCATGACATTTGAAAAATCTTCTGCTCTTAAATTATCACTTAATTTTTTTTCATCTTTTTCAAAAATATCTTTGAGCTTTAAGTTAGGAACAAGTTTAGCAATCCTATCTGCATCTCCAAGAGACAAGTCTAAGACGCGGGCTGTATCTCTGATTGAAGATTTAGCTGCCATTTTTCCATATGTTATTATTTGTGCTACCTGATTAGATCCATATTTTTCGATTACATAATCAATAACCTTATTTCTACCCTCATCATCAAAATCAATATCAATATCGGGCATGCTTACCCTGTCAGGATTTAAGAATCTCTCAAAGAGTAAATCGTATTTTATTGGATCTATTTTAGTTATTCCAAGACAATAAGCAACAACAGATCCTGCTGCTGAACCTCTTCCAGGACCAACAGACACACCCATATCAATGGCTGCTTTTATAAGATCTTGAACGATTAAAAAATAACCAGGATATCCAGAGCTTTTAATTACATTTAATTCAAATAAAATTCTTTCATTTAGATCCTTATCTAAATTCTTGTAGTGTTTCTTTGCTCCTTTAAAAGTTAAAAATTTTAAATACTCATTTTCTAGATCGTCACTATTTTCTGTTTTAAAATCTACTGGGATTTTAAATTTTGGTAGCAGGACCTCTCTAGCAAGTTCATACAATTCAACTTTTTCAACAATTTCTGAAATATTCGAAAAAAAATCTGGATAATCCCGAAACAAAAATTTCATTTCATTTGATGTTTTGAAATAATATTCTTGATTTTTTAATCCATACCTAAAACCTCTTCCTCTTCCAATTGGAGTAGCTTGTTTTTCACCATCTTTAACACACAAAAGAATATCGTGAGCATTTGCATCCTCTTTATTTAAATAAAATGAATTATTGGTTGGTACAACTTTAACGTTATAACTTTTAGAAAATTCTAATAATGTCTCATTTACTCTGTCTTCATCCTCTTGTCCATGTTTCATCATTTCAAGGTAAAAATCATCACCGAATAAATTTTTCCAATACATTAAAGCATCCTCAGCTTGAGATTCTCCAATGTTTAATAATTTATTAGCAATCTCACCATACATATTTCCTGAAAGAACTATTAGATCAGATTTATATTGTTCAATTATAGATCTATCTACCCTGGGAACATAATAAAACCCTTCAGTGTATCCAATTGAACACATTTTCGATAAATTTCTATATCCATTTTTATTTTTAGCTAAAAATACAATTTGATATCCGTCATCTCTGTTAGATTTGTCTTTATGATTTGAACAGACATTCAATTCACAACCAATTATAGGCTTGATTTGAGTTTTTTCAGAATCCTCTGATATTGAGCTGTTATAATTTTTTATCGCTTTAATGAAATGAAAACAACCCATCATGTTTCCCCTGTCAGTAATGGCAATTGCAGACATATTACTTTCACCTGCTTTTTTTACCAAATTTCCTATTCTTGATGTAGACTGTAATACAGAAAATTGAGTATTATTGTGAAGATGAGCGAAGGGTGCGGAAATTATTTGTTCAGGGATTGAATCAATGATTTTTTTATCATCTTCATTTTCTTTTGATATCTTTTTACTGACTTTTTTTGATTCTTTTTTTAAGTTTAAATGCTTTATTCCAAATAATGGAACTTTTGTCTGATCATGCGACCTTAAGCCTTCAGAAAGTTCAGGATATCCCTTAAAAACAGTTTGATTAATTATACCTATTCTTACCAATTCAAAAAAGGCTCTTGCAGTAGCTTCAACATCAGCTGAGGCATTGTGAGCTTCACTAAAACTTTCATCAAATAAAAAAGAGTAGAGCTCTAACAGAGTTGGAAACTTAAATTTACCTCCTCTTCCTCCAGGTAATTTACAGACATTCGCCGTCAGTTCTGTACAAGTATCTAGAATGTCTTTTTCTAGTAAATTAACATCAAAATTTATCCTAAATAATTCAGCTCCTATTATATTAAGATCAAATTTCACATTGTGTCCTATAATGAAACCTGCATTACTCAAATCAGAGATAAATTTATTAAGAACCTCCTCTAAATCAACTCCAATTTTATTGGCTAGTTCTGTTGAAATTCCATGAATTTGTTCAGATTCAAATGGTATATTGAAATTTTTTGGCTTAATTAAGTAACTATGGTCTGAAATTAAAGCTCCTTTAGAATCATGAAGCTGCCATGCTAGTTGAACACATCTCGGCCAATTATCAGAATCTGTAATGGGAGCATTCCATTTCTTGGGTAAACCAGTGGTTTCAGTATCAAAAATTAAATACATTAAAATTTCAATTTAGAGTATTAAAAATAACCATCTTTTATATCAAATCTAAATGAATTTAAGTAAGTTATTAACGCTTAAGAAAAATATTTTTAAGATTTGCCAGTTTGAAAAAATAAATTACATTTGCACCTCATTAATAACCGAGGTTTAGTACCTCACAATTTAATATGATATGTCAGTAAAAATTAGACTTCAAAGACACGGTAAAAAAGGAAAACCTCTTTATTGGATAGTTGCAGCAGATGCAAGAGCGAAAAGAGATGGTAGATACCTACAAAAGCTAGGAACTTACAACCCAAATACAAATCCCGCAACCATAAATCTTAATATAGATGAATCTGTTAAGTGGTTACAATTCGGTGCTCAACCTACCAATACAGCTAAAAATATTCTTTCTTACAAAGGAGTTTTATTAAAAAATCATTTAAAAAACGGAGTGCTTAAAGGTGCGCTCAGCGAAGAGCAAGCTGAAGAAAAATTCCAAGAATGGTTAAACGAAAAGTGTTCATCAATTGACAGTAAAAAATCCTCACTTGAAAAAGAAGCAGAATTACAAAAAAAGAAAGCTCTAGATCTTGAAAAAGAAGCTAGTGCTAAAAGAAAGGCAAAAGCTGAGGAAGCCTTAGCTGCTGAAGAAGCACCTGCTGCTGAAGAAGCGCCTATTGCTGAAGAAGCACCTGCTGCTGAAGAAGCGCCTGCTGCTGAAGAAGCACCTGCTGCTGAAGAAGCACCTGCTGCTGAAGAAGCGCCTGCTGCTGAAGAAGCACCTGCTGCTGAAGAAGCACCTGCTGCTGAAGAAGCGCCTGCTGCTGAAGAAGCGCCTGCTGCTGAAGAAGCACCTGCTGCTGAAGAAGCACCTGCTGCTAAATAATAAATAATATTTCACATACTTTTGTACGATGAATAAACAGGACTGTTTTTTTCTTGGTACTATAGTCTCAAAATTTAGCTTTAAAGGTGAAATACTTTTAAAAGTTGACTCCGATGAAATTGAGTTTAAGAAATTAAAGACATTATTTTTAGAAACTGATGGTGCATTAATACCTTTCGAAATTGAAAATGTAATGTTACATAAATCTAGTTTATTGAGACTTAGGTTGGAAAACATAGATAGTGAAGAAAAAGCTATTAGAATTTTAAGATCGAAGGTTTATTTACCCAAAAAAGATCTGCCTAAACTAAGTGGCAATAAATTTTATTTTCATGAGATAATAAATTTTAGTGTAATTGATAATAATTATGAAGATATTGGAACTGTAGTGAGAGTAAATGATCAAACTTCTCAACCAATTTTAATCGTATCAAAAAATGATAAAGAACTAATGATTCCTTTGGTTGATGAATTTTTAGTTGAAGTGAAAAGAAAAGAAAAACAATTAATTTTTAATCTTCCCGGGGGAATAACTGAATTATAAAATACAATGACAGAACATAAACTTAGAATAAATAAATTTTTAAGCCAGGCTGGATTTTGCTCTAGACGAGAAGCAGATAAATTTATCTTAGATGAAAGAGTAACAATAAATGGTATTGTAGCTAAAATGGGTGAAAAAATAGACCCAAATGACGATGTTTCTGTTGATGGAGAAAGAATTTCAAAAAAACCAAATAAGAAGATCTATATTATTTTAAATAAGCCAAAAGGAATTGTTTGTACAACAGACTCAGGTGTTGAAAAAAACAATATTATAGATTACATTAATCACCCTAAACGAATTTTTCCAATAGGAAGATTAGATAAAACATCTGAGGGATTAATATTTTTAACTAATGATGGTGATATCGTAAATAAAATTCTCAGAGCTAAAAACAAGCACGAAAAAGAATATCATGTAACTGTAGACAAACCAATTACTCATGAATTTATTCAACAAATGAGTAAAGGGGTACCTATACTCAACACTGTTACTAGACCATGTGAAATAAAGCGTATTAAAGACTATGAGTTCAAAATTATTTTAACCCAAGGTTTGAACCGACAGATTAGAAGAATGTGTGAGTATCTTAGTTATAGAGTAAAAAAATTAAAAAGAATTAGAATAATGAATATTAAATTAGATATTCCATTAGGAGAGTGGCGATATTTTAATGATCAAGAATTTTCAGAGCTTAAAGAGATGCTATCTAAATCATCAAGTGTTAATGAAAAATAAAAAAGTAATTGTATTTTTCTTAATACAAGTATTCTTTAGTCATTCACAAAATATTGTTAATGATAGTATTAAGTTAGATGAAGTAGTTATTTCCATAACTAAAATAAAAGATTCAATTAAAAAATCTCCTTTTGCAATTTCAGCATTTGATTTTACAAACTTTCAATCAACTGCACAACAATTTTATTTAAGCGAATTTTTGGAAAGAACTCCAGGAGTTTTTATTTCAAATGATAATAATTTTGCACAAGATGCAAGAATTTCCATTCGTGGTTTTGGGTCACGGGCTAACTTTGGTATAAGGGGAATAAAGTTAATAGTTGATGGAGTTCCGGAAACTACACCAGATGGACAAAGTCAAATAGATAATTTGAATTTAGAAATAATTCAAAACATTGAAGTAATAAGAGGAACTAGCTCCTCCCTTTACGGAAATTCATCAGCAGGTGTTATAAAAATTAAATCCATTACGGATTTCAAAAAGAATTTTTCAAAAATTGCGTACTCTTTAGGCTCAGATAATCAAGCTAAAAAACAAGCTTTCTTTGGTGTAAAAAAAAATAACTCATATTATACTTTTCTAGTAAGTGAAACTAAAAGTGAAGGCTATAGAAATTTTGGGGATTTCAAAAATTCCAATATAAATTTTAATTTTAAAAAAAACATCTCTAAAAATACGTGGTTCAACATAAATTTTAACTTTGTTAATAGTCCATATGCTTATGATCCTGGAGGCTTAACATTAAAAGAAGTGCAAGAAGACAGAAAACAAGCGAGACAAAGAAATATCGAATATCAAACTAAAGAAAGTATAACTCACTATAAATTAAATTCAAGCTTTAATAAAAAAATTAATAATAAGCTTTCGTTTTCAAGTTATTTATTTATTTCAAAAAGAGATTTTAATGGTAAAATTCCTGTTAAAAATGGAGGATTTATTGATCTAGAAAGAGATTACTGGGGGCTTGGTAGTAGCTTACAACTGAATTCTAAATTTAAAACACAAATTGGATTTGATATAGGCAACCAAAATGATTTAAGAAAAAGACTCAACAATAATCAAGGAGATATTGGTGAGTTAGTTTTGAACCAAGAAGAAAAATTTCAAAATATTGGTTTTTATATAGTTAATAATTTTGAGTTGAATAATTTTGCTATAAGCTCTGGAATTAGATACGATATTAACAAGGTTGAAATTCAAGATATGTTCTTGGAAAATGGAAATTTTTCAGATGATATAAATTTAAATTCTTTCAATCCAAGCCTTGGAATTAATTATAGAATAAATAAAAATAGTAGGTTATTTATTAATACTAGCAGTGGTTTTGAAACACCAACATTAAATGAGTTAAGCTCCTCACCCATTGGAAGTGGATTTAATAAAGACTTGAAGTCTCAAATTAACATGGGTTATGAAATTGGATATTCATTATTTAACAATCAAAAAAAATCAAACATAGATATAATCTATTTCAAGTCGATAACCAACGATGAAATTTTATCTTATGAAGATGAAAATTATCCGAATCAAAAGTTCTATAATAATGCTGGTAAATCTGAAAGAAATGGAATAGAAATTTCTGGATTCTTCACATTTAATAAAACTATTTTGAGTTCTTCATATTCACAAGGAAATTATATTTTTAAAGAATTTAATGATGACGGAAATAATTATAGAGGAAATAAGATACCTGGAATTCCTAATAATGTTTTAACTATAAGTGTTGAACATAAAACTAAAAAGGAATTGTCACTAAATTTAAATTTTAAAAAAATTGGGGCTATTTATGCAAATAATTCTAATACTACAAAAATTGATGATTTCAGTACATTGAATTTCAAAATAGGAAAAGAAATTAAATTATCTAAATCAGTTATTTATCCTTTCTTAATTATAAATAATATTTTTGAAAAGAAATATTTTGACAACATCAGAATAAATGCCTTTGGAGGAAGACATTATGAGCCTGCACCCGAAAGAACAATTTTTGGAGGCTTAAGTATTACATTGTAATTGTTATGAATTTATCATATTGGGAAATAAAATCATGGTTAAACAATATTGATTATACTATTGTAGGAAGCGGTATAGTTGGACTAAATTGTGCACTAAGATTAAAAGAAAAATTTCCAAAATCTAAAATTTTAATTTTAGAAAAAGGATCTCTACCCTCTGGAGCTAGTACTAAAAATGCGGGATTTGCATGCTTCGGAAGTATAACAGAAATAATTGATGATTTACAAAATCATTCAGAGTCTGAAGTCATTTCATTAATTAAAAAAAGAAAAGAAGGTTTAGATTATTTAAGAAATTTAGTTGGTGATAAAAATCTAAATTTCAAACAAAATGGTGGGTTTGAGATTTTTCCAAAAAAAGACAATGATATTTTTGAAAACTGCCTATTAAAATTAAAAGAAATTAATACTTTTCTTAGACATTTATTTCCCTCCAACGTATTTGAGATTAAAGAAAATACGTTTGGGTTTGATCAAGTAATTAATAAGCTTGTTCTAAATCCTCATGAAGGTCAATTAGATACTGGAATGATGATGGAGGCTTTAATTGACAAAGTAAAAAGAAAAAATATAAAAATTCTTAATAATGTAAATGTTAAATCATTTTTAGAAAACAATAGTTCTGTCGAAATAATAACAGAAAATTTTAGTTACAAATCATCAAAGTTATTTATAGCTACAAATGGATTTGCTAATAGAATTTTAAATGAAAATTTGAAACCTGCTAGAGCCCAAGTACTAATAACTAAACCAATTGATTCTCTAAAAATTAAAGGAACATTTCATATGGATAGAGGATATTATTATTTTAGAAATATTGACAATAGAGTACTAATTGGTGGCGGCAGAAACTTAGATTTCAAAAAAGAGGAAACAGATAAATTTGGGCTAAATGATAATATTCAAAACGAGCTAGAATTAATTTTAAAAAACACAATCCTTCCAAAAAATAAATTTGAAATTGACTACAGGTGGAGTGGGATAATGGGAATGGGTAATAAAAAAACTGCAATTGTTAAGTCAATTAGTAACAATGTATTTTGTGGTGTTAGGTTAGGCGGAATGGGAATAGCTATTGGTTCAATTGTAGGAAATGAACTTGCTGAAAAAATTAAATAAAATATTGTTGTTAGTTACTTAGTTATAAAATTTACTATTCCATATATTTTCATTAAAGTTCTTTCCCATGGCAAAACCAAAATAAATAAAAATAGCTGCTAAAGACTTGAACATAAACAGAAAGACAACGAAAAACTGAATCTCTGGATTATTTTTATAAAAAAATATTCCGTCTGGAACAAAAGTTGTGAAAAGCAAAGAAATTATACCTATATAAATTAATATATTGTAAATGTTTTTAAAGGGCCACATGAACATTTTTCTAAAATAGCTCATGTCATTACCCCATTTATGAATCAAATAGTAGTAGTTATTACCTAAGCTTACAAACATTAGTGGATCATCATAATTCTCTAGCTGAAACAACTTTGTTGGGGCCATCATCTTGATATTAAGATCTAAATCAGGGTGATTTAATTCAAATTCTTTTAATTTGGTATATGCTTCATCAGGAACTCCACCCTTAAAAAAATTGAAATCTAAAAATCTTAAACGATAATCTATACAAATTTTTCTTATCTGATCAACATGGAACAAGCGATTTGAATCAATTTTATCAGGATTATAATCGAGATCAATTTTAATTTTAGATATTCTTTTTGATTTAATCAGTTCGAAATGCAAATCAGTTTTTGGCAATGTAATTTCCATTCCTTTAAATTGACAATTTTCATGCCAAAATTAATCAAAAAAAAGAGGGTAAATTCATAAGATTTTACCCTCTTTGTACTCGAGGCGGGACTTGAACCCGCACGAACATTACTGTTCATTGGATTTTAAGTCCAACGTGTCTACCAATTCCACCACTCGAGCAGTATCTTTTCAGAGCGAAAGACGGGATTTGAACCCGCGACCCTCACCTTGGCAAGGTGATGCTCTACCCCTGAGCTACTTTCGCAAATTGGATTGCAAATGTAAAATAAAAAATGAAAATAAATAAATATTAATCAGTTAATAATAGTTTTAATTAAGATTTTAAAATCCTTTTTATTTCATTTAATTTAATAAGAGCTTCTATAGGAGTCAACTCATCAATATTTAAAGACAATAAATCTTCTTTTAACTCTTCTAGCTTTGGATTATCAAGATTAAAGAAACTTAATTGTAATTCAGAATCGTTTTTCTTTAAAACCTCTTTGTCAGTGCTGTGAGATTCTTCTAATTTTTTTAACATTTTTTGGGCAGAGTTAATTATTCCTTTAGGCATTCCAGCCATCTGAGCAACATGAATTCCGAAACTATGAGCACTTCCACCAGGAATTAATTTTCTTAAAAAAATAACACTATCCTTAGTTTCCTTTACAGAAACATTAGCATTATTAATTCTATCAAAAGAATTAGCCATCATATTCAGTTCATGATAATGAGTAGCAAATAATGTTTTAGGTCTATAAGGGTGATCGTGTAAAAACTCTGCGATTGCCCAAGCAATAGAAATTCCATCATATGTACTTGTTCCTCTACCAATTTCGTCCAATAAGACTATACTATTATTTGAAATATTATTAATTATAGAAGCAGATTCATTCATTTCAACCATAAAAGTTGACTCACCAGCAGAAATATTATCACTTGCACCTACTCTGGTAAAAATTTTATCAATTATCCCGATTTTTGCCTTTTTTGCGGGAACATAACTTCCAATTTGAGCTAATAAAACTATTAAAGCTGTCTGTCTTAGTATCGCAGATTTACCTGACATGTTAGGACCTGTAATCATCATGATCTGATTTTTTTTATCACATAGACTGATATCATTAGGTATGTAAGGGTTTTCTTGAGACAACTGAGATTCAATAACAGGATGCCGTCCCATAATTATTTTTAAATTTTTAGAATTATCTAAAACTGGTTTTGAATAATTTGATTTTAAAGCCAAATTTGCAAACCCAGTTAAACAATCCAAAGTAGCAATCCAAAACGAATTATTTTGAACAAGTTTTATATCTTTTATGAGCTCATTAATTAATTCATTGAAAAGCTTAGCTTCTAGTAATACTATTTTTTCTTGTGCACCTAATATTTTAGATTCATAATCTTTAAGTTCACTTGTTATATATCTTTCAGCATTAACTAAAGTTTGTTTTCTAATCCAATCATTAGGCACTTTATCTTTATGAATATTTCTAACTTCAATGTAATAACCAAAAACATTATTAAAGCTTATTTTCAAAGAACTAATACCAGTTAATTTTTTTTCTCTTTCTAAAATTTCATCCAAATAATTTTTTCCTGATTCCGATAGATTTCTAAGATTATCTAACTCAGAATTATACTTTTCTTTTATTACATTTCCTTTTTTAATATTTACTGGTGCATCATCATTAAGTGTTTTTTCTAAAAGATTAATGATTGAATCACAATTAGAAAGTGATGAATTAATTTTATTTAAATTTTTTAATGATCTTAAGCTAATAAGATTCTTAATTGGCTTGATTTTTAATAATGATATTTTAAGTTGAATAAGTTCCCTAGGTGTTATTTTATAAGTAACAACCTTTGCCATAATTCTTTCTAAATCTGAGAATGATTTAAGTTCACTTTCAATATTTAATAATAAGTTCTGAGTATTTAGAATCTCCTCTATTGAATTATGTCTAAAGTTTAATTGATTAATATCCAACAGTGGATGGATCAACCATCTTTTTAATTTTCTTGCTCCCATTGGGGTAGATGTATGATCAATTATTTCTATAAGAGATTTTCCTTCCTTGGAATTACTTTGGATTAACTCTAAATTACTTACAGTAAACTGATCCATCCTAACATAAGTATTGTCAATTATCTGATTAATTTTAGTAATGTGTGCGAGTTGTTTATGTTGAGTTTCGTCTAGGTAATGTAGGATTGAACCACATGCTAGTATACCTACATTATTTTCATCTATTCCAAATCCTTTTAAGCTATTTACATTAAAATGATTTTTAATTTTTTCAATAGAAAAATCTTTTCCAAATACCCAATCATCTAAATAAAAAGTTGAACTGTATTTTCCGAATTCATCAACGAAAGTTGATTTATTTTTTTTACAAACCAAGACTTCTTTTGCTTCATAATTAGAAAGTAAATTTTTTATATGGTCTAAAGTTCCATCGGAAATTAATAACTCACCTGTTGATATGTCAAATAATGCAATACCATATTTATTTTTTATATTGAATACAGAAGCTAAAAAATTATTGGATTTCTGATCCAAAATTCCATCATTCAAAGCAACTCCAGGTGTTATAAGTTCCGTAACACCTCTTTTTACAATTGTTTTGGTTTGTTTAGGATCTTCAAGTTGTTCACATATTGCTACTCTCTCACCCGCTTTAACTAATTTATGCAAATAAGTATTAAGAGAGTGATATGGAAAACCAGCTAATTTTGTTTCACTATTACTTCCTGCTCCCCTTTTTGTTAAAATTATCCCTAAAATATTTGAAGCCTTTACAGCATCTTCATGAAATGTTTCATAAAAATCTCCTACTCTAAATAATAATAATGCATCAGGATGTTTCTCCTTAATTTTATAATATTGACGCATTAAGGGGGTTACTTTTTTTTCCAAATTTGTGTGAATTAAAGCTAAAATACTATTAATTAATATTTTAATCTATTACTTTGTATGATCTTATATAACTTGATAATAAATTTATGAGAAAATTAAAAAACATTGAACTTAAAAGAATAGATGTTAAGGAATTTAAGAAATCTAAAAAAACTAAACTTATAATTATTCTTGATGACATTAGAAGCTTAAATAATATTGGTTCCGTGTTTAGAACATGTGATGCTTTTTTGATTGAAAAAATTTATTTATGTGGAATTACGGCATCTCCTCCGCACAAGGATATTCATAAAACAGCTCTTGGATCCACTGAAAGTGTTGATTGGGAATATTGTAAAAATATTTCTGATTTACTAGTTAAATTGAAGAAAGAAAAAATATTTATTTGGAGTGTTGAACAAGCAGACAAATCTAAAAAATTAACAGACTTTACTCTAAACAATGACTTAAAACATGCATTAATTTTTGGAAATGAAGTTAAAGGAGTTTCACAAAAAGCTATTAGTTTATCAGACGAGGTTATAGAAATTCCTCAATTCGGAACAAAACACTCATTAAATATTTCAGTATGCTCAGGAATTTTAATCTGGGAATTTTACAACAGACTTTCCTAATTTACTTTTAATTCTAAAAAGTAATTCTAAATAGTGATTCTCTGATTCTACAAAATTCAAATCTGATACATCAATATAAATTACCTTTAAATCAGTATTATTTTTTAAATGAGTTAAATATGCATTGTTGATTTTATCTAAATACTTTTTAGTTATTTGCTTTTCGAAACCCCTTCCTCTTTTTTTTATATTATTTAATAACTGATCTGAAGATTGTAAGAGATAAATGATCAAATTTGATTTAAATAAATCCTTGGTCATGTAATAATATATTTTTCGGAAGAGATTAAAGTCTAACTCTTTTAAGGAAACACCAGCAAAAACAAGTGATTTAAATATATCATAATCTGCTACTAAACCTGAATTAAAAAAATTCATTTGATTATTGAAATCACTAAGTTGACGACACCTGTCAGTCAAAAAAGTAAGTTCTACATTTAGAGCGTACCTGTCAGGATTTTCATAGTACTTTTCAAGAAATAGGTTTTCCATATAACCTTCAACTATTAATTCTTTATTCAAATCTTTTGAAAGTTTTTTTGATAATGAAGTTTTTCCTACTCCAATATTACCTTCAATTACAATATTCTTAATCGATTTTAATTTTAAAAAGATTGGCATAAATAAACAATCATCAATTTTAATTATTTCATTTGAAATCAAGGTACTATTAATTGACTCTATAGTTTCTTTAATAATTGGATGAATTTTACTTTTTGCTATTTCTGTAAGGGGAGTTATAACAAAATTCCTTGTATGCATTCTTGGATGAGGAATGACCAAATTATTAGCATCTATAATTTCATCTTCAAAAAATAAAATATCTATATCAATATTTCTTGATTGATAAGACTTTGTATTAGATCTTTTTCTACCATTTAAACTTTCTATTTTTAGTAATTTGGTTAATAAAGCTGCGGGTTTTAGGAATGTATTTAAAGAAATACAACAATTATAAAAATCATCACCCGTGAAACCTTGAGCTTTAGTTTGATAGACATTTGAAATTGAAAAGACGTTACCGACTTCAGAATCTATAAGATTTATAGCATTTTGAAGATTTCTAATTTTATCCCCTAAATTACTGCCTAAAGAAAGATATACTTTGTTTGAATTCACAAAAGCAAATTAAATAAAAGAATCCTTATTATAATATCTTTATTTAACTAATATCTATTATTTTTATTAAAATATATGTCCGAATCAAAACAGAATTTAGCTAGAAAAATTTATTTATACTTAGCAGCCCTATTTATAACATCCTTGGTTGTTTCCAATTTAATTTTTCAGAAATTTTTTTTCTGGTATCCATTTGATATGACTATTGGAGGTATTAAGCTATTTGAATTATCTGTTGGAATTCTTCCATACCCAATAACTTTTTTGGTAACTGATTTAATTTCTGAAATTTACGGTCAGAAAAAAGCTAATCAAGTTGTTGTAGCTGGTATTTTTGCTTCATTTTTTTCAATCAGCATTATTTTAGTTTCAGACATAGTACCAGCCATGCCCTCATCCCCAATTGATAACGAAACCTTTTCAAGTGTATTTTCTCTTTCAGGATTAGCTGTTTTAGCTTCAATGTTAGCTTATCTTTTTGCTCAATTTGTTGACATTAGAATTTATCACTTTTGGAAAAATTTAACTAAAGGAAAAATGTTGTGGCTTAGAAATAATTTCTCAACTTTTAGTTCTCAAATTATTGACACAGTTACTGTTATATCTCTTTTATGTTTGTTTGAAGTTTTGAGCTGGGACAGTTTTGTAGGACTTGTTGTTTCAGGTGTTTTGTTTAAAATATTGATAGCGTTTTTAGACACCCCACTATTGTACTTTTTTGTTTATTTATTCAGAAAAAAGTTTGACTTAAAAGTTGGTGAAGAAATTAAGATCTAAGTATTTCCAAGTTAATAATTACTCCCTCATTAGATCTGACATTAAAAACAGTATCATCTTTAAAAATCAAATATTGTCCTTTTACTCCTACTAATTCACTTGAAAAAGATTTTTCTTTAATGATATTTAAGCTTTTAGGTTTCAATGGGTATTTTTTTACTGGATAATCAATTTTTAATAAATTATAATTTTTAAGTTCAGTAAAATCTAGCGCCTCTTTGGGAAGTTTCTTAAATGCCTTTTCTCTTTCTTCCACGAGGTTTACATTTGAATTGCTTGTTTTGAGCATTTCTCTCCAATTAGTTTTGTCAGAATAATGGTTTTTAAGTTCAACCTCGGAAATACCCGCTAAGTATCTATTTGGAAACTCTGCAATTTCAATAGCCTGAACGGCACCTTGATCTATCCACCTATATGGGACTTGAGTTTTTCTAGTAACCCCAACCTTGACCTTACTAGAAAATGCTAAATATAAAATATGAGGTTTTAACTGAACACTTTTTTCATATTCTAAATCTCTTTCTTGAATATTTAAGTGTGCTTTACTAAGTTCCGGTTTCATAACCCAATCCGCAGTACTGGGTAATTCAAAAAAACATTTTTTACAATGTCCTTGTCTAAACAGTTGCAAATCTGACTTACAATTTAAACATTCAAAACCATTGAATGTTAATTTAATTTTTGAACCTAAAATCTGGTTTAAATTAATAAAATCATCCCCTAGCTCTAAAAAATAATTTAGGTCCTGATTAAGTTCAGTTTTCATTTTATTTAATACTCCTTTAAACATTTATACAAGAATTATATCTATTTTTAATTTAAAGATAGTCAAAATGCCTTTCTCGATTATAAATACTATTACTTCATGGTTTCTAAAAAAAAGAATCCACCAAATTGAATTATTCAAAAAATATCCAATTGAAGTTCAAAATGAAGTTTTAATTTCATTAATTAAAAATGCTGAAAATACCGAGTTTGGAAAAAAATATGATTTTAATAATATTAGAGATTATAAAACTTTTTCTAAAAATATTCCAGTTTCTAATTATGAAGATTTTTTTAAATATATCAAAAGATCAATTGAAGGTGAAAAAAATATTTTTTGGAACTCCGAAATAAAATGGTATGCTCAATCCAGTGGCACTACTAATTCAAAAAGTAAATTTATTCCAGTTAGCAAAGAATCTTTAGAGGATTGCCATTACAAAGCTGGTAAGGATGTTCTCTGTTTGTATATAAACAACAACGAAAATTCAAATTTATTTTCTGGAAAATCCTTAAGATTAGGTGGGAGTAAAAAAATACTTAATGATGGAAATAAATATTTTGGTGATCTCTCAGCAATATTAATTGATAATTTACCTATTTGGGCTGAAATGATGAGTACACCGAATAATGAAATTTCTTTAATGGATAAATGGGATGAAAAATTAGATGCTGTAATTAGCAATACAATTAATGAAGATGTAACAAGTTTAGCTGGAGTACCTTCTTGGATGTTAATTATGATTAATAAAGTGTTAAAAGAAAGAAAAGTAAATCAAGTAAAAGAAATATGGAAAAACCTGGAAGTTTATTTTCATGGTGGTGTAGATTTTAAACCTTACAAAAATCAATTTAAAAAAATATTGGGCAATAATGTTCTTTATTATGAAATCTATAATGCTTCTGAGGGATTCTTCGCAATTCAGGACAGAAACGATAAAAATGATATGCTCCTGATGTTAGATTATGGTATTTATTTTGAATTTCAAGAATATAGTAGTGATGGAACTAAAAACGATGAAATTATCAATCTCAGTAAAGTAAAACTTGATACTAATTATGCTATTATAATTTCTACGAATGCTGGTTTATGGCGATACAAAATTGGTGATACAGTTAAATTCACTTCTCTAAGTCCATTTAGAATTAAAATTACTGGGCGAACAAAAAGTTTTATAAATGCTTTTGGAGAAGAATTAATAATAGAAAATGCTGAAAAAGCAATCAATAAAGCTTTACTTAAACATAACTCTACCATGATTGAATACACTGTAGCACCTAGTTTTATAAATAAAAATAAAACTGGTTTTCATGAATGGTTGATTGAATTTGAGATCAAACCCAATGATATTTCTAGTTTCAAAAAAGATCTTGATATCAACTTACAAGAACTAAATACTGATTATAAAGCGAAACGATTCAAAAATATTACTATGGATGAATTAAAAATAACAGTAGCTAAAAAAAATATTTTTTACGATTGGTTAAAACAAAATAATAAACTGGGTGGTCAAAATAAAGTACCTAGACTTTCTAACGATAGAAAAATTATTGATGAACTTTTAAAAATTAATTAAGAAGCTACCTTTAAAATATTAAGACTAGAATGAGAAAGTTTTTTTGAAATATAAGCCTTATCAATATGAAGTTTTTTTCTTTTAGAACTTGGTAACTCAAACATTGCATCATTTAAAACTAACTCACATATAGATCTTAGTCCTCTTGCACCTAATTTGAATTCTAATGCTTTGTCAACAATATAATTAAGCCCTTCCTCAGAAAATGAAAGTTTAATCCCGTCTATTTGAAATAATTTTTCATATTGTTTAACTAAAGAATTTTTTGGTTCAGTTAAAATTGATCTTAAAGTTGCTTTGTCAAGTGAATTCATGTATGATAATACAGGGAGTCTTCCAAGTATTTCAGGGATTAATCCAAAATCTTTTAAATCTTTAGGTGAAATAAATGATAATAAGTTCTTATAGTTTATTTTTTTAGATGAAGGATTTTTATATCCAACAACTTGCATGTTTAATCTTTTGGAAATAACTTTTTCTATTCCATCAAATGCACCACCAGCAATAAAAAGTATATTCTGAGTATCAAGTTCAATAAATTTTTGATCAGGATGTTTTCTTCCCCCTTTAGGTGGAACATTTACTATAGTTCCTTCTAATAACTTTAATAAGGCTTGTTGAACTCCTTCACCTGAAACATCTCTAGTAATTGAAGGGTTATCACTTTTTCTTGCAATTTTATCAATTTCGTCTATAAATACAATTCCTCTTTCAGCTTTTTCTTGATTATAATCTGAGGCTTGTAATAATCTTGTCAAAATTGTTTCTACATCTTCACCAACATAACCTGCTTCAGTTAAAACAGTTGCATCAACAATGGCTAAGGGAACATCTAACATTTTTGCAATAGTCTTAGCAATTAAAGTTTTGCCTGTTCCTGTTTCACCAACTATTAAAATATTACTCTTATCAATTTCAACATCATCTTTTAAGGATTTTTGATTTAACCTTTTATAATGATTATAAACTGCAACTGATAGAATTTTTTTAGTGTGATCTTGCCCTATTACATAGTCGTCAAGAAATTGTTTTATTTCTTTTGGCTTTGCTATTTTTAACTCCTCATTTTCTGGAGAAATGGTTGTTCTTTTAGATTCCTCAATTATAATTCCATACGCCTGTTCAATACAGCTATCGCAGATGTGTGCTTCCTGTCCAGCTACAAGTAAATTGGTTTGAGATTTGGTCAAGCCACAAAATGAACAAACTAAATTTTTTTCAGACATGAAATTATTTTTTTGACAACACTTCGTCTATCATTCCATATTTTTTTGCTTCCTGAGCTTTCATCCAATAATCTCTATCACTATCCTCATACACCTTATCGTATTTTTGACCCGAATGATTTGCTATGATTTCGTAAAGTTCTTTCTTTAATTTTCCAATTTCTCTAGCTGTAATTTCTATATCAGATGCTTGTCCTTGAGCACCTCCCAAAGGTTGATGAATCATAACTCTTGAATGAGTTAATCCAGATCTTTTTCCTTTTTGACCGGCACAAAGTAGAACTGCAGCCATTGAGGCAGCAATTCCAGTACAAATTGTAGCAACTTCGGGGTTAATGAATTGCATAGTATCATAAATACCTAAACCAGCATATACAGATCCTCCAGGTGAATTGATATAGATTTGAATGTCTTTATCCTTATCAGTACTTTCTAAAAAAAGTAATTGAGCTTGAATTATGTTAGCAATTGAATCATTAATTCCAGTTCCTAAAAAAATTATTCTATCCATCATCAGTCTGGAAAAAACATCCATTTGTGCGACATTAAGTTGTCTTTCCTCTATTATATAAGGGGTCATACTACTAACTAATTTATCATAGTAAAGAGAATTTATACCATGATGCTTTATTGAATATTTTTTAAATTCTTCCGAGTAATCCATAGAACTAATTATTTTTTATAATTTAAAGTTAATTATTTTTTAGCATAAGCCATCTCGATAAATTTTTCATATGAGACTTTATTGGTTTTGAGTTTGAGGCTTGATTTAAATAATTCAATTAATTTTTTACTCAAAAGTTGATCAGAAATTCTTTTTACCTCATCCTTATTAGAAAGAATTCTTTGAGAAATAGACTCTAATTCTTTTTCCTCGGGGTTATTCTGACCATATTGTTTCATTTGAAGTTTGATCATATCCTTTGCAAAATCTTTAATTTGATTGTGATCAATCTTAATTTCATTTTGTTCTAAAATTTTTGCTTCAATGAGCTGATATCTTAGTCCTTTTTCAGATTTTTCATATTCGGCATTGGCTTCGTCCTGAGTTAATTTATTTTCTCCGGCGGTTCTCATCCATTTTTTTAAGAAATTGTCTGGTAAATTAAATTTTGTGTTCTCAATCAAATGTTCAGTAACATCATTTAATAATTTTTGATCTGTTTGATTTACAAAATTAGATTCAGCATCAAGTTTAAGTTTATCTTTTAGCTCTGTTACCGTTTTGATAACATCTTTTCCAAAAAGTTTGTCAAACAATTCTTGATCTAAATCAGCGGGAACTCGTTCATTTATTTCATTCAATAAAAACTTTACAGAGTTAATTTTATCTTTATTATCATCATTGAGCTTTAAATGAAAAGTTAAATCTGCATCCTTTGTGAATAAACCTTTTGTTTTAAGTTCTAAAGATTCACTAATTTTTAATTTTTTAAAAAGTTCCTTATTAGATTTTCCTTTGACGTCTTTCAATTGAAAGTTTGAAGTATTATCTATCTCAAGTTCTTCATTTATGAATTTTCCGCTAATTTCAAAACCATCTTCAATTTGAGTTTTTGCAACCAATTTTCCATACTGACTTTGAATATTTTTAATTTGATCATCAATCATTTTTTTATCAACATCAATTTCAAAAGACGGGATCGCTTTCTTATTTTTTAATGAAACTTCAAAATCAGGGGACAATCCAATTTCAAAGTCAAAAGTTAATTTTTCTGCATCCCAATCAATATCTGATTTTTCTACAGGAACTGGGTTGCCAAGAATTGCTAACTTTTCATTACCCAAAAAATCTGATAAACCTTTTTGCATTAATTTATTTATTTCATCAACCTTTACAGACAATCCATATTGTTTTTTTATTAAACCAATTGGAGTGTGACCTTTTCTAAATCCTGGAATATTTGCTCTTTTTCTATAATCCTTTAAAACTTTTTCAACATTTGATTCATAATCAGATTTTTCGATATTAACTGATAAAACTGCATTTAACTTATCAATGTCTTTTTTTGAAACTTTCATATTTTAAAAATTAGGTCGCAAAAGTAGCTCTTTTCTTAGAGGTAGCCAACTTTTAAGATTTTAA
>Ga0222715_10001381_pt1 | contig 23324 bp, 34 predicted proteins | sample C33_9DmetaG_FD_165056 | JGI IMG/M metagenome (GOLD analysis project Ga0222715, IMG submission 165056) | Estuarine water microbial communities from San Francisco Bay, California, United States - C33_9D | ecosystem: Environmental > Aquatic > Marine > Unclassified | place: USA: California...
TGGTCGTGCTTATATCAGATGTGCGGCGAATGAAGTTAAACACTACGTTGTTCGCAATGGCGAAATGGTTGAGGTTGAATAAATGACTACTTTCGATTTTGGTAACGGTCCAGTCCCTGCTCATAAGCATGCTTATGGTGGTGGTTGGGTTGCTGATACTGCTAGGGTAGCAGATACAGCTTATGTTGGTCCTGACGCTAAGGTCTTTGACAATGCTCGAATCCATGGATATGCTCGGGTCTCTGGCGATGCTCGGGTCTATGAATATGCTCGGGTCTCTGGCGATGCTCAGGTCTTAGACACTGCTCGGGTCTATGGATGTGCTCATGTCTCTGGCGATGCTAAGGTCTCTGGCAATGCTAGGGTCTATGACAATGCTCTGGTCTATGACAATGCTTGGGTCTATGGCAATGCTCGGGTCTTTGAAAAAGCTCAGGTCTTTGACGATGCTCAGGTCTATGGCGATGCTCGAGTCTTTGGCAAAGCTCGGGTCTTTGACTATGCTTGGACTTTTGACTATGCTCGAATCTCTAACGACGCTGAGGTAACAGAGGCTAAGGTGGCTGAGTTGAAAGCGCAGGTGGCTAGGGCGCGGCAGGATGTAGCCCAATTGTTCCAAAAGTACGCAGAGATGAGGTCATCCAGGTCGTTGCAGAAAGCCCGCGCCGAAGCAGCAGAGGCAAAGAACGCCAAGCTGCGGGAGGCGTTGTCCTCTATCAAGTGGAAGTCTGCCGACAAGGACAACATGGAGTTTTCTACAACGATCACCTATTTTCAGATGGACAACATCCGCGAAGCCCTATCCGAACACGAGAAAGAAGGTGGAGAATGAACACACAGGATTTCATCAACAACGCAGAATACCTAATCCGTCAATGTCTCAATCAAAAAAACATTGATCCGATTATGGAAGCGTGGTTGCGTGACGCATGTCTTGATCTTGCAAAGGCAAGGGAAAAGGATATTCGAACTACTCAGATTCTGTGTAAGGCATTTCCAGAGAAGTCAGGTCATTTCTTCATTTGTGGTGAAGCAGGCGAAAAGGATAGTATGGGTTTGCCAGAGAAGATCATGGTCTGTCCTGCATATGGTCTAGATGGATTTGCATCGTATAAGAAGGACAGAGACTATGACGCACCCGGATGGTAAATGGGCAATTAAGGTTCCTTTCCTCTGTGATGGGAAAGATACGGATAACTGGCTCTATGTTGTACAAGGTGATTCCAACTTCCATTTGGAGCCTATAACATATGATACATTTGAGGAAGCTGATGAAGCCGGAAAAATTTGGAAAATATATGAAGTGGTATTATTTGATGGAGAAAAATGAACTTCGACCAATGCTCTCTTTAGCCAATGATGATGACTAAGTAATGGAACTAATCTTTGCCATTGTACTTGGTGTAATTGTAGGAATTGGAGCCGGTTTGCTACCGGCCCTTCCTGTGTTTACGGGACCTATGCTTCTTTACTATTTTGTAAATGAGCAGTATTCTCTACTTGCAATTCTCATCTTCTGGATGACGTCATATTGTGGTACTCAGTACTATGGATCTATTGCCACTATCACAACTGGTATACCTGGTGAAGAATCATCAGCAATCTACTTAAAAGATATCAGTGCTCTGACTCTGAATCAGAAACGAACTCTACTCTATGACACTGCACTTGGCAGTGCAATTGCTTCTATTGCAGCTCTCGTTCTCTTATGGGCTGCGATTCGATTTGGATCTGTTTCGATCTTTCCTTTCTTGCTTTCCCTTGAAGTTCAACTTACAGTTTTTGGCCTTGCTTTCTTTTCATTTCTGTTTATGAATAATGAACGACGATGGGTTATTCTCTTATGCATGATCTTTGGTCTATTACTCGGTCCAAGACAGAACTATTCATTACCTGATTATTGGTATGACATAACCACACTTATGAATGGGTATACACTGTACATGGTTGTCCTTGGAACGGTGCTTATTCCATCGATCTTCTCAGAGTACTCAAACGTCATATCACGCGACGTGCACGGAAAACCAGTGAAGGGTATAATCTCTCCATTCGTGTATCTGAGGGGAACACTGATCGGTTGTCTTGCTGGGCTTATACCTGGACCATCCGCTTCGATTGCTACTATGTATGCGTATCGATTTGAAAGGAATGTCTATAACAAAGTTACGTCAGCAGAAACAGCAAACAATGCTGCTGTCATTACATGTATCATACCATTCTTTTTGCTTGGTCTACCAATCAATCAAAATACTCTGATCATGTCAAATATCATGGATCTCTATAGTATAAATATCATTGACGAAATAGTAACGCATATCGATACTCTTGCGGTGATAATGCTTGGAGTTGTTTCGTTTTATTTCGTAATGAGTACACGTCTTATCGATGTGTATGCGCAAGCTGTAAGACTATTGCATGGTCAAATGAAATGGATCGTTCTAATCCTTCTATTGACTCTTATAGGAATGGATCTGTACTATACAGAAATTACGTATCTGAGATATGGTATTCTGTTATCGTTCTTTACTCTTGTTGGTTTCATTCTTCAAAGATTGAACGTATCTCCAATTCCTTTTCTATTCTCAATAATCTTAGCAGATAAAATCATCTGGCTGACAAGCCAAGCAATAAGGATATACTTATGATCGATAAACATATGAAAGTTGGACTATGCGTGGTTGGAATCGTATTGATCCTTGTTGGTGCATTAGTCTATGCATCTAATCAACCAAGAGATCCAGAAACATTTAAAGACTATGTGGTGATTAACCAATCGTCAAAAGCTTCTCCTGCTGGCGTGTTTGCAAATGCAGTTAAAAGAAGCTTAAACGCGGGTTGGTATCAATCTTCTGATTGTACTGATGCGGCTCGTAAATTTAAGGAAACACCAAATGCTCTTATGGTTTGGAATTCTTCTGTTGCCTTTGCTGCAGCAAACAAAGGACTTGAAGGATGCCAACTCTCTGACTTTGGATCTGTTAAACCTGTAATGGTCTCAAAGACATATATGTCTATTTGTCATTTGCCAAATAAAGAAGTACCATTCAAGCAAGGTGCAACTCTTGGCATGGCATCAATGTATGCTGTTCCAAAGCATGAAGCTCAATGGGGTGGAACCGTAAAGCTTATTCCATACTCTGGTTCAAAGACTGTTCTTCAGTCTCTAAGAGCTGGCAATATTGACTGGGGATGGATGGGACAAGGTTTAGCGTTAAAGAATTCAGAGTTTATTATGTGTCCATACACCACGAATCCAGTAGGTTCCGAAGATCAGAGATGGATTGGTCATGAAGTGCCTGGACTTACAATTGGAAACTTTACCATTAACATCGTAGTTATGAGTAACAACATGTTGGATACACATAAACTCAGAAACAATCTTTATAGAGATAAAGAGTTTGTGAAATATATTGAGACTTCTGCTATGTGGCCTAATTGGAATCCATTGCCTAGTAATATCGATAAGATTCAGTCGTATGTAAAAACTATGGTAAAGACATGGAAATAAAGGATCTCATAGAGTTTCTAAAAAATGATGTTCGCAACATCTCTTATATGGATATACTTGATAGAAAGGTTAACCTAAATGGCGTAACCCTTTTGAAAGATTACTGGAAAGATAGTCCTCTATATCCATCATTGTTCGAACCCTTGAATCCTGTTAATCCGGATCGTCTACCAGTATGGTGGATTAAATCTTCTTGTTGGATAACAATTCCGGTGAAAAAAGTTGTTTACATTGGTAGCAAACTATGTTAGAATCTAAAAATAACGGAAGGAACTTGCATTATGGCAAAAGGTAAGAAGAGTAGCGGCAAGCATTACACCTCAAAGGGTGAACGCCGCAATGTGAATAAGAAGGTTACTAATGCGCTTCGGCGTGACTACATTGCAAACCAACAGCTGGCTCGTGTTAACAACCAGCTTGACGCATGGATCAAAGGTAAGAACGTAGTCCTTACCGTTCAAAATCCTAATAAGAACGAAACCGCTAAACGGTTTATCAAAGTACGTGCCGTCGACTACTGGGGTCGTCCTGGTCAGAAGATGATGTTCAAAAGCAATGAAGGAGAAGCAGCATGAAGATTCTAATCACAGCAACTTTAGTAGCTACCCTAGTATCTACTACAGCTTTAGCTAGTTCAAAGACGATTGCTGCAACAGTTACTGAGGTTACGCCTCAGTATAAGACTATTACTGTACAGCATCCGTATCAGGATTGCAGTATTACCTATCAGAACCAGACCACTACGCATAACAACTATGACCCAGGCGATGCACTTATTGGTGGTATCATTGGTGGCGTTATTGGTAACCAGTTTGGTAAAGGCAATGGTAAGGCTGTAACTACTGGTGTTGGTGTACTACTTGGTAGTCAAATTGGAGCCCGACATAGTGGTCACTCTTATGGGACTACCTCTCAGGTTCCAGTTCGAACCTGTGTAACTCGATATAACTTCACTGAAGAAAATCAGTTCATGGGTAATGTTATTCGATGGGAAGCAGTTGATGGAGTCACTGGCTCTTTTCAGACTACACGTCCATATCGAGTTGGTGATAGCATAAATGTAAGGGTGAATTATAGTGTCCAATGGTAATGTGATTGATATTGATGAAGCAGTAGACTATTTGCGCTACTACGTCTGTGAAATTCAGTTTAAGAAGAAGGATGGATCTACTCGAGTACTACAAGGTACTCTTGATCCATTCTTCTTTCCAGCAGTAGAAGATGGTAAAGAGGCTACTACTTCTGAACGTAAAAAGAATGATAATGTACTTGCCGTGTGGGATACAGAAAACAATGGATGGCGCTCATTCATTTGGAATAATATGATCTCATTCAAGGTTCCATTTACTCCTGAACCTCTAGAGTATGCGGGACCGCTGCAATGACTAGCCTCAAAGTACTTGACTCAAAAGCTACTATGAAAAAGTCTTTGCCACCAACATTTCAGATGGGTGGCACTGAATATGGTACAGTAACTGATAATGGAATCATCTCCGGAGCTAAGGGTGGCACGGAGATGATGTATGAAAAGCTCATGGAACGGGTTAATCCTAACCTGACCGGAGCTTTCAATTTTATCTGTTCTAGAGTTCGAGACCTTGATCCAAATAAACCAAACATTCTTTGGCTTCATGATACATGGGATGATCCAGAGTCGCAACATCTAAAAGATGAGAATTCTAGACAGAGATTTGCCAAGCTGGTCTTTGTGTCAAATCATCAAATGAATACCTATATGCTTGCTCATGGTATAAAGCCTAGCGAGTGTGCGGTGATGCTGAATGCAATTGACCCTATTGAACCACATCAAAAAGACATGAGCGTGATCAGATGTGTTTATCATACCACACCTCATCGTGGATTAGAACTTCTAGTCCCTGTTTTTGAGTGGTTGATTAAGCAGCCAAATATGCCTAAACTTCATTTGGATGTATATTCATCATTTGCTATCTACAATCGTAAGCAATCGGATCAGCCATATGAGCAACTCTTTGAGAGAATCCGTAACCATCCAAACATGACTTATCATGGTAGTCAACCAAATGATGTAGTACGTGAAGCTCTTAAGAAGGCTCATATCTTTGCTTATCCAAACATTTGGCCTGAGACTGGTTGTATTGCCGCTATGGAAGCTATGAGTGCTGGATGCGCTATAGTAACCAATAACAATGCAGCTCTCTATGAGACTCTAGGCGGCTTTGGTATGTCCTATCAGTATGATGAAGATCCAAATAGGCATGCCAATACCTTTGCTCATGTTATGCAGGTCGTCATTCAAAATCTACAGACTGAAATGCTACAGCAAAAATTACAGTTCCAGAAGATCTGGGCTGATAATATGTACTCATGGGATCGTAGAGCTAGTGAATGGGAAGGCCTTTTAGAGCATCTTCTTAATCAGAAAAATCAATAACATCTCCTAAGCCATTGATTTCGTTCAATAAAAAAAAAATCACTTTGAGGTGATTTTTTTGTTTACATTTGCTGTGCTTTATGGTAGAATCTAACTATGATAAAGAAATGTAAAGGAAACGAAATGAAAAGCTTCAAGCTCTATCAGATCAACCTCACCAACGAGGAAGTTGATATCGTTAATGCCAAAGGTCATGATGCTCTGCCTAAGAACAAGCTTCGCCTAAAGCTTACGATGCCTTCTGGTAAGATTGATCCCATGCTTGTCAAGATCGGCTTCTCAAAAGGTTACTTTGAGCATGTTAGTAACATCACTGCTAATAGCCTCGAAGGAGTCTTTGAGGTTGGTAACATTGGCCCTGAAGAGAACATTGAGCGTTTAGCTCCAATGCATTCAGTCAGTGTTGGCGATGTTGTTGAAGACATGGATGGCAAACTCCATGTAGTAGCTAGCTTTGGATTTGAGGAGATTGTATGGCAATGACGATTTATGTAGACATGGATGGTGTCATTGCCGACTTCTTCAAGGAGTTGGCAAGCCATCATGGTGTTGATCACTGGAAGGATATTCCAGATAAAGAAGAGTCTATCAGACAACTTCAGGGAACTGACTTCTTTGGTCGGCTTCCAAAGTTCAAAACGTCTGATGAACTCATTGAATTTGTGGATGAAGTTACGGATGGCAAATGGTGCATCCTCTCTTCTCCTCTTCGTGGTGACTATGATAACAGTTCTTTCTGGAAACAGGAGTGGCTGTCTAAACATGGTTACAAACCTAAGGAGGCAATCTTCACGGGTCGCAAAGAAAAATATGCGGTCAAAGCAGATGGTACTCCAAACATTCTAATTGATGATCGTCATCAGAATATCGATCGTTGGATTAAAGCTGGTGGTGTAGGTATTCGCTATCAAGCCAATGAACATACTCTAGAAGGTCTCAAGGAGATGGTAAATGCCGTACTATCAAAATAAACAAGCTGAACCAAGTCCATCGTACTATGCATTCTCGGTTCTAACTGATCGAGGATTGTATAGATACTATGCAACCTTTATTGAAAATGTGAAGAGCATCGATAAAATCAGTCACGTTCTGTGCGCGCCTGATGGAGTTATACATATTCTTCCAGCTGATGCTTGGGGAATTGGTTGCTTTCCAAGTCAAATGACTCTCAAAGAGTATATTATGAAGGAGATTGAGAATGGCACTGACTGCGCTTAGAGGAAAAAGAATTGTTAAGCCAAAAAAGGCTAGAGCTGGATCTAGAAGCTATGATGAAAAGTATCTAGGAACTGAACCAATGCCCACGGGAGATCCTGAAAAGGATATTCTCGAAATGAAGAGAGCTGGGAATTGGTACAACTACATGTACAATTCTAAGGAGGGCGTGACTAAGTTTGTCTATCCATTCTTTGCTAAGGATAAGGCAACCCTCAAGCTTTTGAAGGCACTCCCTGAATGGAGGATTGGTATTACCTTTGCTGGTCTATGTCGTCTTAAGACTAATGGGTTTACCCTCAGGGAATCTAGTCAGGAATGGTTCGACAATCGTCTAAAGGAGATCAAAGCAGAAGGTGCTGCGGCTCTTAAAGAAAAAAGTAAGGAACAGGTTGTTGAATCTCGTAAGCCAGTCGTGACCATTCAGGATCGTACTAAGGCTATTATTGATGATCACATTTCTGAACTTGAAGGAGTGCTTGACGAGTACTACCTTTCAAACTACAAAATGGAATTCAGTTGCTATGATTGGCTAACCAAGAATTCTGTTAAGCCAGGTAATGTTGGTCCTATCATTCAATGGTATACACCAGTGCTTGAAGAGATCCGTGAACTGAATGAAGGTAAGGATGAACAACTCAATGAGGGTTATAGCAATCTTACTAAGAAACAGCAAAAGGATTACCTTAAGTGGCTAGAGACTCTAGTGTCTGATCTTAAGCGCTATGCTGATAATACTAAGAAGGTTCGCAAGGCTCGGGTTAAGAAGCCACCTTCAATCGAGAAGCAGATCAAAAGCCTTAAGTACCTAGATAAGTCCGATGAATATAAGTTGGCATCCATCAACCCAGCTGATATCATCGGTGCACAGGCACTATGGGTATTTGATACTTCTAATAGAGAATTGGCTGTGTATCGAGCAATCACACCAGGTCCTGGTCTCGTCATTAAAGGAACTACCATCACTGAATGGAGTGAAGGTGCATCCACCAAAAAGAAACTACGTAAACCAGATGAGACTCTACAAGAGCTTCTCAAAGCTGGTAAGCGTCAACTTCCTAAGTTCATGGATGAACTAACCACTCGTGGAAGTAGGCCGAAAGATCGGATAAATAAGAATATGATACTACTACGGATCGAATCATGACGGCAACTGCAGCTAACAACGTCATCGAGTTTCCTTTGGATCGGGCGGGAGCAGTTCCGCCCCGTCCTCCGGAAGACATGATGAAGGATATGGCTGATCGTAGGCGTGCGTTTGTAGACAAGATCGTTGAGGATATTGGCAATGAGGTATATGCAAAGATCTTATTTCATGGCTTCCCTGCCAAGACTCAACCATTCATAGCTAGATATTCTTATGTTCTGGAATCTCTAAGGTCATGTCTATATTGGACTATTGAAGAGGAACATCCTTTCTCTCATCATATCCAAGACATTATCAACCAGTTCCATGAAGACATTAGTGATCTATTCGAAGAAGAAGATAACCCTGATCCTACAGGTTAGCTGTTTACAATGATTTGATTCTATGATAGAATAATATCTATTGTGGAATAGAGTGAAGAAAAATGATACTAGTTGATCTTAATCAGGTTATGATTAGCAACCTTATGGTTACTATCAATAGCCGTTATTTCGATGGCGATCTTAATGAAGATCTTATTCGCCATCAAGTTCTTAATACAATCCGTTTCTACAGGACTAAGTTTTCTGATAAGTATGGAGAACTAGTTATCTGTTGTGACGATCGTCATTATTGGCGCAGGGATGTATTTCCTTACTATAAAGCTGGTCGTAGAAAAGACAGAGAAGCTTCTGATCTAGATTGGCATATGATCTTTGAAGTCCTTAAATCTATTAAGGATGAAATCAAAGACATATTTCCTTATAAGGTTATCCAGGTACATGGTGCTGAAGCTGATGATGTGATTGGTACCTTATGTCATCAGTATGGACATCTAGGTATCAATGGTAATAACCCAGAACCAATTCTGGTACTCTCATCTGATAAAGACTTCGTACAACTACAGAAGTATGCAAATGTAGATCAATATAGTCCAATTCAAAAGAAGTTCGTAAGGTGCAGTAATCCTGCTAGATATATCCATGAGCATATTATCAAAGGTGATCGTGGAGATGGTGTACCTAACTTCTTATCTGATGATGATACCTTTGTTGCCAGTAAAAGACAAAAACCGATCTCATCAAAAAAGATCGATAATTGGAATGGTATGAATCCATCTGAGTTTTGCGATGAACGTATGCTTAGGAACTACAAGCGCAATCAACAGCTTGTTGACTTGGATTTTATTCCAAAGGAACTACAACAAAATATTCTAGATGAATATGAAAACTATGATGTGAATGACAGAAGCAAACTGTTTAATTATTTCATTGCAAAGAAGTTACGTAATTTAATGGATTCAATACAGGAGTTCTAAATGCAGAAATCGATTTCAGAAATCTTAGAGGAAGCGTCTAAGATTGATAAGCGATATGGAAGACTCAAGCATCTCCAAGAGAATAGCTCAGCCGCTCTAAAGGCAGTACTTGGATTTTGTTTTGACCCAAAGATCAAATGGCTATTGCCTGAAGGAGCTCCTCCGTACAAGGCAGCTGATACAGGTGAAGACCTACAGGGCGTACTCTATTCTGAGTATCGTAGGATGTGGATCTTTGTTGAGTCGGTAGAATACAAGGATCTTAGACAAATGAAAAGAGAGCAATTGTTTTCTCAATTCCTTGAAGGTCTAGATCCGGATGATGCTAAGCTTATCATTTCAATTAAGGATGGGAAGATGCCGTATAAGGGTATCACTAAGCCTTTAGTTGCAGAAGCCTTTCCTAACCTTGCAAAGGATTGGGATCCAGCATGAGTAAGGCTTTTATCATTGGCAATGGAACGTCTAGGAAAGATTTTGATCTAACCAAGATTACCAACGCACATGGTATAACTATTGGATGTAATGCTGTTCATCGTGATCGTAGAACTTGGCCTGATTATCTAGTAGCTATTGATGATGGTATTATTACAGAGATTGAAGGCTCTGAGTTTCCAGCTATCCGATGCTTGTTTCCGCCTGAAGACGAAAGGTGGGAACCAGCAGACTGTAATCCAGCACGGCCTAGATCAAATGCTGGAGTTAATGCTATGCTTGAAGCAATTAAGATGGGTTGCACCGATCTATGGTGTCTTGGTTTTGATTTCTTAATGGTTGGAACCGAAGGCTTGGATAATATGTTCAAGGGTACTAATAATTATGGACCTGAGACAGCTACATCTTATGCTGATAGTATTCGAAGAGTAAAGTACTTAGAATACATTGCACGAAAGAATCCTGATGTAAACTTTTATTTTGTATTTAAGTCAGGCTATCAGTATAAGGTTGTTAATCAACCAAATATTCGTGGATGTTTCTATGAAGATTTTGAGAAGTGGTTAGATAGTAATGCCTCACATAACAACAACTGAAATTAAAGCAAGATATGGAGTAGGAGCTCCATACCTAGAACAATGGTCTGCTATTACATGGTATGATGATGCCTTTACCGATGAAGAGTGCGATAAAGTTCTAGAACTATATAAAGATATTGAACGTAGAACTGCTGTTGTCGGTAAACAAGATGAAGCTGAAGTCAATGAATCAATGAGGAAGTCTGACGTAAGTTGGATATATCCTAATCCAGATAATTTCTGGATGTATGATCTTATTGGCCACTATGCTCAAGAGGCAAACACATATCGTTGGCGTATGGACATTGGTGGATTCCAAGAGCCTTTACAGTTTTCTCATTACGGTCCTAATGGTGGTCACTATGGCTGGCATTTGGATATTGGCCAGATGAAACCTTCCCTTAGGAAGCTATCATTCTCTTTGATTTTACAGAATGCAGATAAAGGTGGAGAGTTAGCGTTTTTGACTAGTGAAAATGAAACTAGGCTTAATCTAAAACGTGGTACTATTGTATTCTTCCCATCTTATATTCTGCATAAAGTTTATCCAGTAACAGCTGGTGATAGGTTTAGTATTGTGGGATGGCTAGGTGGTGAACACTATCGATGAATATATTTGTAGTAGATAATGATCCAAAGATTGCAGCGCAATCTCTATGTGACAAACACATTGTGAAGATGGTTACTGAATCAGCACAAATGCTGTCAACTGTTCATAGGTTACTTGATGGTATTGAATATAAGAAGCCATCAAAGTCAGGTAAGCGTCTAATCAAAGCATGGAAACTGAATGACCATAGAGAATCATTACTCATGGGTGCAGTGCATATGCATCATCCATGTACAGTATGGTCTATGGAATCTTCAGGTAATTATGTTTGGCATTATCTACATTATGTGGCTCTAGCTGAAGAATATACATATCGTTATGGAAAGGAACATGGATCATTTGTTAATGGTGAAAAGTTTCCAAAGATTGGAAATACTTTAGCAACACCACCAAAGAATATGCCAAACGGTCCACGTACTGATTTTGCAATTGCAATGTCTAAATATCCAGAATGTATAATCAAAGAGGATCCTATTACTTCTTATAGGAATTACTATCATGTTGCAAAAAAAGACTTTGCAGTATGGACTCGAAGGGAAGCTCCAGAATGGTACTCTATATAAATAAATTTGATGGAAGCAATCATGCCAACATATACATTTGAGAATACAAAAACTGGCGAGGTGTGGGATGACCTAATGTCCTACTCCGAAAAAGTCAGTTTTCTTGAAGAACACCCGCATATTAAATCCATCATCACTCAAGTCAACATTGTTACCGGCGAGAAGATGCAATTCAAAAACTCTTCTGGTTGGAACACTCACCTAGATCGTATTGCCGCTGCAAATCCTAACTCTGCTCTTGCAGAAGAGCGTGGAGGAAAAGACGTGCGCACCGTCAAGACTAGACAAGCTGTAGAGAAATGGAGGAAGAAGCGAGCGGCCGATCCAAACAAGTAAGGAAAGCTCCATGTCGAGAGGTTATAGCGCCGAACAATTTTTTGAAGAAGAACACTTAGATTATAACCTACCTCACAATATTTTCAAAGACAGAGTTAAAGGAAAAAAGAAGCAGAAACCAAATCTATCGCTCAAGATTAAAGATATAGAACCAAGAACTAATACTCAACAACTAGTTTTTGACTCCTATTATTCTGGTCAAAACATGCTGCTTCATGGAATGGCAGGTACTGGCAAAACCTTCGTATCCACTTATCTTGCTCTTAATGATATTCTCTCCAAACAAACCGATAAAGAAAAGCTAGTCATTCTTAGATCGGTAGTACCAACTAGGGACATGGGATTCCTCCCCGGAAATCAAGCAGAAAAACAAAAGGTTTATGAAGCTCCATATAGCGCTATATGTTCAGAGCTTTTTGGTAGAGGAGACGCTTACCAGATCTTGAAGTCAAGAGATCTGATAGAGTTTACCTCTACTTCTTTTATCAGGGGCATAACAATTAACAATGCAATTGTCATAGTTGATGAATGCCAAAACATGACATTCCATGAATTGGATTCAGTCATTACTAGGATGGGAGAAAATGTTCAGCTCATTTTCTCTGGAGACTTTAGACAAAGCGACTTTAAGTGGAAAGACGAAAGAGATGGAATTCTTAATTTCATCAAGATCATAAACAATATGGACTTCTTTGATTCAATAGAGTTCTATGCTAACGATATCGTAAGAAGCCCAATGGTCAAACAATATATAATTGAAAGAGCCAATCACGGACTAATGTAACATGAAATTTTATTATGCTCCCCGCGGGGATTTCGATTTAGACTTTGCTAGAGATATTTGCACTCCTTGTAGGAATAATAATCCACCTTGGTATAAGGACATGGGTTTCTTCCTACAAGGAGCTAAGTCTGTAAAAGATTATTGGTCTAAACTAAGTCAACCAAATAAGTTACAAGCTGAAGCATTCACAACAATTAAAGCATGCCCAGGCTTTAGAGATTTATTTGCAAACAGTTTTATTATCAAGTTTCCTTGTGACCTTCTCTTAGAGACCAAAGAGGATGGAGGTTTCACTTGGAAGATTCCAAGCTCTGATGAAATTCTAAAAATTATGAATCACAATTCAGAGCAGATGGTCAGTCCAGTTACTGATAAATACTTAGTATTCAAGTTTGAATTACCTTACCTCATGGCTGGTAAAGGTAACACTCTTGTTTTCATGGATCCAATTTACTGGAAAGAACAACCATATAAGGTAGTACCTGGTGTGGTTAAACTCCATGATGTCAATAGAGGTTTAGGCTTTAGTGTGCTAATCTTTATTGAGAAAAAAGATTCGGTGTATCACTTCAAAAAGGGCGAACCAATGGCATTGTTGTATATGCCAGAAAAGACTCAAATGGTTCAGAAAAAACTTAGGACTTTTGTCAAAAAAGAGTTCATTTTAGAATATGGAAAAAAATAATGTTCATGCATTTACAAGGCTATGACTCAATTAAGCTTAACGTGATTGAAGGTGTTGATGGAGGTCCAAGACTTTATGAAACGCCGGATGGTTATCAATATCCATCTATCACTTCAGTACTTTCTATTCTAAGCGAAGATTCAATTCGCAAATGGAAGGAAAGAGTTGGAGAAGAAGAGGCAGCCAAGATTGGTCGTAAGGCTGCTACTCGTGGAACAAAGATTCATAATATGTGCGAAGCATATATTAACAATGATAGATATGAGTCAACGGATATTACACCTCTTGATACTGAAATGTTTGGACAGCTTAAGTCAGTCTTAGATGCTTATGTTACAGATGTGTTTGCACAAGAAACTACTCTCTATTCTGATGAGTTACAAACAGCAGGAAGATGCGATTTAGTTGCTAAGTTCCTTGGCACTCCTGCAATTATTGATTTCAAGACAAGCTCAAAAGAAAAGAAAGAGCAATGGATTCAAAGTTATTTTCAACAGACAACTGCCTATTCTCTCATGTTTGAAGAGATGTATAATCAAAAGATTGATAAAGTGGTAGTCATTATTGCAGTAGAAGAAACAGGTAAACCACAAGTGTTTGTTCGAAAGAAAGATAAATATATTGAAGCATTGAAAAACACTAGACAATTATATAGAGATAAGTACAATAGATAATGGCACTAAAGTATGTAATTCCACCAAGCTCAATCTATCGCGACGATTATCATCCACTCATAGATTACTTTACTGGCAGATTTTTAGATAGATCTAAACAGGCAAAGCTTGGATTCCAGTATCACGTAAGAGATCCATTGCCAACTAGTATGCCAGCTAATCCTGGCGACTTTGATTTTTGTATGGATGAAAGAGCTAAACAAATTGAGTTAGCTCAAAAAGAAGCGGGTAAGCCTCTTGCTCTTTTATGGTCTGGTGGCTGGGATTCCACTTCAATTGCTGTTGCTCTAATGAAAGCCGGTTTGAAGTTTAAAGTTATCTATACTGAATCTTCAATGATGGAGAATCCTAATTTCTATAAGGATATCTTGTTAAATAATTCTTCCATAGAAATGGAACAAGTAAAGCATCCGCTAAGATGGCTTCATTTTGATGGACCAGACTATGTGATTGTCACTGGCGAATGCGGTGCTCAAATGATGGGTACCATCTCATTCAGAAAAATCTTAGTAGGCATGAATAAGTCATTTCATAATATTAGTGAAGGTGTAGATGAATCCTTTACTGAGTTTATGTCAAACCCAGAGCCTTTATATAAGTGGCCAGATTATTATAAGAATCCAGTCAAACATGTTTTAGATTATTATCCTGGCACGCTTAAAACTAATTATGATGCTATGTGGTGGGTTACCTTTGTCTTTAAGTGGCAGGTAGTTCAGTATAGAATGGAACTATTTTCTGGTAAGATCCAGCCAGATATGCATCATTACTTTTTATGTCCATTGTTTGAAGCATGGTCTATGAATAATGATGCTACAGTTAAATGCCCAGAATATAAATGGGAAAACTATAAGCTTCCAATGAAAGATTATATATTTAAGTTTCAAGGAAACGAAGATGTTTATGAACTTCAAAAATATGCTTCAATGCAGTTGGCTCAACCGGAAATTCGATACGGAGTATATCAAAACAGATATATTTACTTGGATGAAAATAATCAATTTCAGTTAGGACATTAGTGTATGACAACAGTAGTACCCAATTGCGTTTTTCTCTCTCATGGGACAATCCCATGTTCAGATCTCCAGCATACAATTAAATTTCTTACCGAGCTTTTTGGTTTTGAACATGTTCAAACAAGCGATAATTCAGCTTCGTTTAGAATGGGTGGAAACTTTTGTTTTAGCGCAATTGAGAATTATGATGAACCACAGGATCTAAATGCTGATAAAGTGAACCATCATTTTGGTATTGATATGGCTAATGAAGAAGATATTCAAAAGGCCTATGATATATTGTCTCAACCAGAGATTCTAAAAGAATATAAGATTCAAAAAATTACAGCACCAACACATGGTCATGGAACTTACTTCATTTATGTTGTAGACCAAGATAGTATATATTGGGAATTGCTGGTTAATCCACCTGAAGGTTATATGTATAGATTCTTAGACAAAGATACAAATACAGATAATCGTAAATGGAAGAATCAAGAAAATATGAGAATGGAAAAACAGAAGAAGTGGAAAGATGAAATACCTACTTCCAAGGGTGACAACTAAATTATGGTTTAAGGCTTTCAATTTACTTAAATCACAATTAGAAGAAGAACGGAAAGTAGAGCCATATCCGAAAAGGTATGGCTTTCTTCCTATGATCTTCAAGCATCAACTAGAATATTTTGAAGAGAATATGAAGCCAGGATCTAATAAGTATCCTCATGGCTTCTGTGATGCTTATGGTGAAGTTACAACTGGACTTAGAATCTATAATCATCTACAAACACCAGAGCTTAAGGACTGGGAGATTACATACACCTTTGCCGAGTCTATGCACGACAGAGCACTTCAGCTTAAAACACTAAGTGATGAGACTCAGCAGAAACTAGTACTATTGTGGTCTGGTGGATTAGACTCATCTGGAGCTTTAATAGCTTTGAATAAAGTTTGTGATCCAGAGCAACTTAAGATCACTCTTACTGAATCATCAATTGAAGAGAATCCAAACGCGTATCGCAATATCATTGAGAATAGAATTGAGCATACAGTAAATAGAACTAGAACTCTTACTGATGATATTCAATATGACAAAGATATAACCATTGCTTGTAATGAAGCAGATGGTTTGATGGGAAGTGTTGGATTGAATGGACCGCCTTGGCAAAAACCAGCTCCTTGGTGGTGGGATATGGTTAAAGAAGATGGTTGGCTATACAAGGAAGAAAATCGACTACTATTCAGGAAGATTCATTTTCAGTTTGTAAGATATAGACAACATTATAGTACTCTTAAGTTATTAGGAACAACAAAAGGAAATACAATACCTCTTCATCATATCCAGCCTTTTTACGGACTTGGCGAAAAGATTCAAAAGTACTTTATCTCTAAATCTTTTAATCTTGACTTAGATTACTATCTACCAGTAAATAACTATGAACTATATACTAAATCAAAAATGCCATTGAGACATTATATACATGAAATGACTGGAGATAATTGGGCTTACACTAAAGAAAAGATTAACTCATTTGTCCTTGGTCAATTTGATAGTCAAAGCGCTCATCCAGATGAACGACTTACTCTTCAAAGAGAAGAAAGAGTATTAGGGTTGACAAAAGATGGACAGGTCATTTCACCAGACAATATTATAGAGTTTGATTTAGAACCATATATAGATTATGAGGGTATGAAACCCCATCAAGAAAAGCATGTTGCAGAATTCTTGAGTAACCGGAGTAAAACATAATGCTTACGTTTAATGGAATAGGCGAGTTTGATCGATTCAATACTATGTACCCATCCAAAGTTGAAAGCATTAGCGATGGAATTAAAACAACAATCCCTTATAGTACGGTGTATGGCTATTGTGCAAAAGGAGAAATTGAGCTACCAAATCTTTGGATGGTAAAAGAAGGCGAGTATTTCTCTTACTCATCTGTTGAAGAAGAATCAATTTATGTTTCTGATTATGGCAAAGCAATCTTCTTTACTAGGCTTGGTCATATGCATCAAAATAATCTAGGTGGTCCAATTGAATCATCAGGACGACTATGTTATATTGATGGATGCAGCGATAGTCTTTTAATCTATCCAAGTAGAGCTGGAGATCCAAGCTTAAATCTTCTACATTTTCCAGAAAATATCAATCAAACTCTTCACATTCATCCAAGTGTTAGACTTGGATATATTGCAAAAGGATCCGGAATTTGTTGGACTACAGATAATATCTATAATCTTGAAGAGGGAATGATTTTTTGTATTGAAGAACGTGAACTCCATAGATTTACTACATCGAATTCTGAGATGACGGTTATTGCATATCATCCAGATGGAGACTGGGGTCCAACTGATCAAAATCATACAATGCTTAATAGGACTTATACAATCAAATGAGGAAATCTATCTCAGGCTCTGGAGTACCAGACGCACCAGGCGAACCAATCTTTCTAATTAAAGATGATCGCAATGATGGAATTATCAGAACAACAATGTTACCTGAAGCAGCTCATGCTGTACTTTTAAGATATTCATACTTGTCACTTAGAACTACAATGCCATATTTTCGTGGATCTATTTTTGGACAAGGAACTGAGTTGTCTCTAAATAATATGACTCAAGGCTGGATATGGAAAGATAAAGAGCCAAAAGGACATCCTATAGTTCCTATGCCTCCAGATTTATTTAACTATGATTGGCAAAACTTTAGAACTAAAGTCTTTGAAGAAGTCTCTCAATACGAGCATTTGTTTCAAACATTAACTATGGGATCTGAAATTTGGACTTCAACTACTTTAAGCATGATCAATAGATTTCCAGATGTTGTAGTTCGAGAATTAAATGCATGTGACCCAGATAATAATCAATATTCTGAAAACTTTAAGATCTATGCGTCATATCAATCATGCGATATTAAAACAGCATATGATGAATTAGCAAGGGATATAGATTTTGACAATAAAATAAAAATGAAAACACTTGGTATTTGGAATCAAATTGTAGAGAAATCTTTAGATTGTGAAAAAGAACAAGACTGGATAGATTTGAGAGTATATCTAAGGTTGATGTTATTTAATGGTGGAGGAACTAATTCTTCCACTAGGTGGAGTAACTTTCAATGAGTGAGCTCTTTCTTATAACGTCTGATTCTAAAATTTATACTGATGACCTGCATAATCCACCATCATTTGATGTTGCAGCTTATTTGAGTATTAACAAATTAGTTGGTAGATTAACTTGCCAAAACATTTGTGATAGAACAGGATATGTTAATACACCATATAAGTTCAAACGGTTTATTCCAATACCCGCATTACCAAGTGAGACTAATGCTCTTTCATTTTCAGATTTATGCGATGATAGAGCTCATGAACTTATAAAATATAGTAATGATATCGGTAAACCATTATTGGTTATGTGGAGTGGCGGAATTGATAGCACTACTCTTCTTACTGCTCTTATTAAGACTAAAAGTCTTGATAATATTATAGTAGGAATGTCAGTCCATTCAATTAGAGAAAACCCGAACTTTTATTATAAACATATTCGTGGTAAGATTAAAACTATTCCTTCTAACATTGCTTTATCTAAAATTAAAAATGATATGATATTAGTAGCGGGTGAAGGTGCTGATCAACTATTTGGAACTGATATCTACAAAAAAATAAATGTGAACATTGGTCTTGGTGTTATGACTGAACCATACTCAAAAACCAATATTGTTAGCTTTCTTAGATCAGTTAATATGACTGATGCAGAAGCTGATAAATGGTTTTTCATATTGGATGACCAAATCAAACATACTCAACTATGTGAGATTAAAACATTCAAAGACTTTTGGTGGTGGTACAATTTTTGCTATAAGTGGCAATTTGTATTTTTTAGAACTCTTATTATGGCAGATCAAATTGGGCGTGAATATATTACAAAGGATTGGATCAATACTAACTTCAAACAGTTCTTTATGACTAATGCATTTCAAAGATGGTCTATGCTAAATCCAAATCTTAAAAGAGTAGATACGTGGACCTCATATAAAATAGAAGCTAAGAAGTATATATTTGAGTTTGATAAGAATCAAGACTATTTTGATAACAAAGTAAAAATGTCTAGTATGATCAACCTAATTAGAAGTACTCATTCTATGATTGGTGGTATGGATTCGAATTATGAAATGCTTCCACCAAGTTTTGATTTAACGCCATATAGGCAGATGGAGAATTCATTTGTATAAAGATCCTTTTTTCGATGAAAGGATAGAGTTTTATCCAATGTCGCATATTAAGTCTACTGATTCCTTATTTAATTTTATTGAAGAGGATGAACTAGAAATCTATATGCCACAGGTTTTCATTGGTGCATTTCTTTTATGTTTATCTCCGGTTAATAGAGTAAGACACAATAAGTTTAAGAACATCGAATTCAATTATATTCCAGTACCTGAATATAAGCCAAACACTCCTAACTTTGCAGACACAGTAAGAAGTGTTGCTGAAAATATGTGGAAGGACAATGAGAAGATTACTGTCTCTTGGTCTGGTGGAATTGATTCAACTACAGCTCTTTGTGCTCTTATTGAAACTTGTGATAATTGGAAAGATCGCCTTAGAGTAATCTATACTGACACCAGTGTTTTAGAATATTCAGAGTTTCATGAAAAGTTTGTAACACAAGTCAAAGATAATATTTTGTGCAGTGAACATGATTTATTTACTAAGCATATACCTAATGCTTTAAATGATAGTCTTGTAACAAGTGGAGAATGTGGAGATCAAATTTTTGGTAGTATGATTCTAGCTAGTAATCCAGAAAGTATGATTCAACCATATCAATCAATTTTGAATTGGGATCACCTATTAGGTCCAGATGCAAACTTACATAGATCATCTCCTGTAAATAATGTCGGTAAAGTCTATAAAGACTTAATGTTCAATTATATTGATGAGCAATTATCATATTGTCCATTTGAAGTAAAGAGTGTCTTTGATTTTTATTGGTGGCTTAACTATACACTTAAGTGGAATCTATGCGTGTATAGAGTGATTGGTAAAGTTCCAGTAGGAGATGAGTTTAAGATCAAAAATTGGTATCCATTCTATAATGCTCCTGAATTACACCAATGGTCTATTTCTCATCATGAAGAGAAAGTTAAAGTTGGTGGTAATTGGAAGACCTATAAGCAGCCGGCTAAAGACTATATTTTTACAATTGCTGGAGATGAAGATTATAGAGATAATAAAGTTAAGACCGCGTCTCTTTCAGAAGAGAGTAGAAAACTAAGTGGATCAATATCGTTCATAAATGAGTCTGGAAAAATTAGACCTTGGGTTGAACAAGAATATGTTGAGAAACTTATAGACATTAAACGCGTTCCATATGGTTCTGATGAAGTACCTCCATACTTCAATGAAGTATATACACGTATGAAACCCTTCTACGATTTCTTATATTTTTATAAATAGATCAGATACATTATGTGTAGGTCTGATTAACGGAGGGCAAAATGTCGTCATCAATTATTTTTTACACAAACGAATTTTTAGATAAGTTAGAAGAAACAGCAGCAGCTATCTCATCTAATACTGCAGGAATTGCTGCTGAAATTGCTAATCTTAAGACAAAGGCAGATGAATATCGTATGCATTCTGCTATCGATAGAAATGGCTCTGAATATTTTGACTTTCAGGTGCGGACGCTTAAGCCATTAGGAGCTGAATCTCCACATACTGCTAGATCAATTGCTAATATTATGAACATTAGAGCAAGAGCACTAGCTGCAAAAAACAAGAATATTGCTGTTTTTATGAGCCGGCCAAGCCTTGATCAGTTTGCCGCACTGGCTTCTTTTATAAAAGCTTTAGATGATTATAGGACTTTAGATCCTATTGCTACTGGTGGTACTGGTTCTAGATTAAATAAGCTTACTGTATATCATCACCCAAGTATCTTTAATGTTTCAACAGTTTCAAATACTAACTATGCTACATTTTTAAGTTGGTGGGCTGATGAACATAAAGCAACTGTACCAGATGGCTTTGTGAATACTGATATTATTGCAGGTATTTTCAAGAGACTTAAAAATAGAGTTAACTTCCAACCATTCCACTTTGGAAGAAGACTACCAAAGGGTGGTCTAGGTTCTAGACTTTCTATTCCAGATGAAATGCTAGATGGTAATACTCTTATCATTGGACTAAAATGTCCTCTCCTTAAATATCAAGGAGACGCTAATGGCTGGCATGAGTGGATGAGATACGCTGAAATAGATATGCGTTTCACGCAAATTAGACATACAGCTAGAGATGTTGTTGTTGATCCACTTGAGAATATTGAAAACTTCTATTCAGTAGACATGGAAGAAAAGATTGTTGAGCTCTGTGGCGGTGGTGAGTATCCATATGATGCTATTGTCGAAGGTCTCAAAGAAGCAGTTGTATATGGACTAGAAAATACTAGAGTAGCAGATAGTGAGTCTTATATTTCAAATACACACATTGGAACTGATGGTCTAAAGAAAGATAAGTATCCTCATCGTATGGCTAACACCTATGTACAAAACTGGGAAGTTGGTGGAACCATTACATATAGTAGTGGGTTTAGCATGAACATGGATACTATGCTGACTCATAGCACTCCAGCAAATACTAACTTCTATGCTTTATGCGCCAATGGTTCAGTTATTAGAGAATCTAATATTGCTGACTTTGATCTTCAAGAATTCATAATCAAGACATAAAAATGAGGGGCTAACCATTGGCCCCTCGCGAGTCTATTAGGCGACTAACCCAAATGAAGTAGAGCAGCTAAATATAGTGGCTGTTACGGTACTTATTTATATACTTTGAAATTAGTATTTGCTAGTTCTCTATTTTTGAGATGCTGTTCTGCAATAGATTCTTTAGATTGTCCAAAGTATGCTACTGCTAGATTATGGTCAACTAGTAATTTGTTGACCGTGGTGTTAATAGTTACACCTTCCCATTCATGGGATACTGGAAACTCTCCGAGGATGCGGCCGTATTTACCAGCCGCATCCTTTTTTGTTCGAAGAATCGCGCTTTCGCCTTCAACTAAATAAGCTTTTACGAAAGCGGCCGCCAACTTACCAAACACTTTTTCGACTTTATCACTGGTACGCGATTCTGGCGTATCAATACCATAAAGCCTAATCCTTTGATCTCTAAGCCAGAGGTCAAAGCCTAAGTCAATGTCGACGTCAACTGTATCGCCATCAACAACTCGTTTGATAATGCAGCGGTATTCATACATTTTTGTTATGATTTCTTCTGAATGTATTCGTAAAGCTCAGTTGCTTTTGAAACGATCTCAGATGGATTGTACATCTTAGGAGCGTACTCAGAAAGGAATTCTTGGACTGGTTTACCTTCTTCCCTAAGGATGTCGGCTGCCATATGCATCTGCTGGATCTGTGCATCATAGGCTTGATCCATCATTTCCTTAGCCATCTTGAGAGTTTCTAACCGAATTTCGAAAGGATTCTTAGACATATCATGTCTCCTGTGTTGTGTGTTTAGTTTATAAGGTGGTGGGTTATTCTGTTTCTAGGGAACCCACCGAAACCCAGAGCAATTATGCTGCTAGAGCATAATCCTCAAGTGCAAAGTTATCGTTTGCATTTATTCGAGATCTTGCGTTAACCGAGCTTGCGCCGGACAACTCCACTCTTCTACTACCTGCCAGTCGATCCTAGTTCGCCCCCATCATAAGCATGCTCTGTCGCCGTTTTTGCCATGCTGGTAACGACCAAGACCTCAAAGAACATGCTTATGGTGGAGGCGGCGGGTACTGCCCCCGCGTCCTGTACAGCGTTTGAATTGCTTCAACGTTGCATATTATTTATAAGACTGTTGTTTAGTCCTATTTGGTTTTGATAGCCTCTGTGGCCTAGACTGCAAACCCTGAAATAAGCTAGGACGATTTTTCATCTTATGCTTAGGATCAAGCAGTTCATAGCCCTTGATACCCCAGTCTGCTGCCCAAGCGGCAGTCATCTCAGGGCTGTGTTTACGTGAACTCATATAAGTCCTCCTTGTTAATTTATATGATTCTACCACAGTTCAAGG